>Ga0194039_1000084_pt1 | contig 61571 bp, 30 predicted proteins | sample JunL228m_MetaG_FD_148679 | JGI IMG/M metagenome (GOLD analysis project Ga0194039, IMG submission 148679) | Anoxic zone freshwater microbial communities from boreal shield lake in IISD Experimental Lakes Area, Ontario, Canada - Jun2016-L227-8m | ecosystem: Environmental > Aquatic > Freshwater >...
AGACAGGGATGGGCCGGATGGTGTCGTGGCCGACCAGCTTGGCGTTGAGGCTGTAGAGGAACGGCTTGCCGATGTCCCAGAGTTTCGGGTCGTCCCATGGTGCCTCGGTGGCGACGGTCTGGGTGGTGGCGGCGGCCGTGAATGTCACAGGGGGCAGAACTTTGTCGAGCTGCCCGGCGGCGCTGGCGGCTGCCTCGACGGTGTAGGACTTGCCGGGCGTCAGGTTAACGCATTCGAACTGGGCCCAGAGGCGTTTTCCGCCTTTGATGTAGGTTCGGACGGCGACGTTGTCGATGCGGGGGCCTTTGGGCTCGCAGCGCAGGGCGACCTCTCCGCGGAGGCCGCGCAACTGTTGCGATTCGTGGGGGCCAACGAGGAGCGCCAGATCGAGCCGCTTGCCGGCCTGGACGTAGGAGCTCAGGTCGAGCACTCCGCCCGGCCACACGATCTTCCCGACCATCTTGCCGCCAGCGAAGACCTGTATCGCACCCTGCGGGTTGTATTGTGCCGCGCCCTGCGGATTGTAAACGTCCAGCAGGATGCGGCGGCCGGCCCAGCCGGAAGGGACCTCGACGGTGCGGCGATACCAGGCGTTGGTGACATCGGGAACAAAACACATTGTTTGATCCGCCCTCTTCCAGGGACCGGAGAGGCGTTGCGCTTCGCCCCAGTCCGTAGGGGGTGCGACGGCTTCGGACGACACGGCGGGCAGAAAGTCCCATGGCGTGTCGAAGACGATTTGCTCTTGGGTTGGTTTTTCGAAGCCGGGGGCAAGGTATTGGGCATCGACCCGGGAGCGGACGACATCGGGCATCGGGAGCCCCTTGTCCGAGTAGCTGGCCTCGACCCAGAACCAGCCGGAGCGTGACGGGGCGAGTTCCACCGTCAGGGGCTTGTCGCCCTGTTTAGCCCAGGTGATGTCGGCTTTGGCCTGGCAAAGCTCACGCTCTGCGCCGTCGTAGAGTTTCACGGTGACTTCGCCCTCATTTGCCCGGGCACCCTTGGGGTCGAGCGCTATCTGGACGGGGAGCTTCTCGCCAGCCTTGATGGTGGTCCAGCTCGGGGATAGGGCCTGGACGGCACTGGGGCGGAAACTGGCAGCAGAGTCGTCGTAGCTGATCTCGTCGAAGAAGAGGGGGATGGAAACGTTGACGAAGACGTGGCCACCATCGCCGATGGCGAGGCTATCGAGGGAGTGAAACTTGTCGCGAGTGCGGCAGGCCTCGCGGCCGTCAATGTAAACGATGAGCTGCTTAGGTTCGGTGCCGGGCGGGTTGACGACGTCGAAGCGGGTCCAGCCGGCGTGGCGGATGCCGGAGGTCTCGTGGCGGTCCTTAAGCAGGTCGGTGCCGAACGCCCAGCCGCCGTAGGAATGGCCGATGAAGTCGTCGAGCTTGTAGGTTTTCCCCACTTTTTTTCCGTCCTGCTCGGCGATGCCGGAGAAGCTGCAACTGACGCCAGTGGACCCTTTGGCGCGCTCGAAGATGGGGTCGTAAACCCACCAGGTCAACACGCCCTCGGGTTTGTCCTTGGGCAGGGCGAAGCCGCACCCGCCGCCGTCGGTGTTCACGGCGTCGAGGACGGCTGCACCGGCCCCGGCGACTTTGGTCTCGCCGGTCCAGGCGACTTTCGGATTCTTGAGCGCCGCAACCTCCTCGGGCGTATCAAAATGATAGCTGACAATCGGCGCTGCCCCCAAGCGGGAGCAGCAGAACAGAACAAGGGCGAGGAGTTTGAATGGTTTTCTCATGAAATATTGTTTTGTCGTTCAGGCCGACTGGGAAAGCTCATTCGCATGATCGGTGATTGTGAGTTTATCAAACATTAGTGTCATCGAGGAGGCGAATCGCTTTCTGCTTTTAGAATGGAGTGAAGAGAAGTAAATAGAAAACCACTCATACGCATTCCCGCTCTGCCCCATCGTCCCATTAGGGCTCATGCCTCAAGCATTCGAAGCGATAGGAACCCGATCCGACCTCGTAGAGCGTGCAGCCGCCTTCGAAACGAAGGAATCGGACTCCTGGCGCTTGGTCGGCGGGCTGGCCGCTTTCCTGGATGGAACCTTTGTCTCCCGGCACATAGATGACTGCCTTTGTGTTAGCTGGAATCGTGACCTCCATCGTGAGTCGGGAGCCGTCGCGCTTCCAGTTGCTGATGATCGGCCCGTGGACCGACTGATAGGTTGCCTTGGCCCAGGTGAGGTCGCCTACGACGGCCGGCTTGATGAGGATTTTCTTGAATCCCGGGGCCGTCTCATCCGGGCGGATCCCGGCGATGCCTTGGTAAAACCAACTATCCAGCGAAATGAAGCTGGCGTGGATGTGGGACCAGTTTTCATGCCCGTTCCATTGCTCCCAGCCGGTCGTCGCGCCTTTGGCGAGCATGAACCCCCAACTCGGATACGTCTCCTGTGTGGCGATGTCGAAGAGGATATCGTTGCGGTCGGATTCCATGAGGTAGCGGATCAGGAACCATGTGCCTAATACGCCGGTGTCCACGTGGTTATTGCAGTCCACCTTGATCCTGTCCACCAGACGGCGGGTGACGGACGGTTCGAGTTCTTCCGGTACCGCCCCCATGAGCAGCGGCATCATGAGATAACTTTGCTCGTTGAGAACATAAAACTGCTTCTCCTCATCGTAGAAAGCTCGATGGACGGCAGGGCGGATTTTCGAGATTTTTTCGCGGTAAAGGGAGGCGTCATCGCTCTTGCCAAGAACCTCGGCGGCTTTTTCCTGGATCTGCCAGAGATAGATCCGGTAGCAACTGTTGAAGAGGGAAATGGCGGCCAGAGGCGGCCAGTTGGCACCGTCGTTTTCCATGCCGCGCCCAGGCGCAACCCAGTCGCCCAGGAAGTCCCATTTTTCATTCCCGTATGGCGGGATCATTTCATCTTTACAGCGGGTCTCCAAAAAATCGAGATACTTCTGCATGGCAGCATAGTTTTCGCGCAAGTGTCGCGTATCTCCGTAATAGAGATACATCCGCCAGGTCAACACCGGGAGGATGCCGCCCCAGGCGGGACCTCCTCCGCCCCAGCGGTAAGGAGCCGTGTGCGTGATGTCCCCGGTGGCGGGGTCTTGCGCCAATCGCCAATCTTCCAGCCACTTGCTGAAAAACGCGGGAGTCCAAAAATTGCAGATGGAGCTCTCGATCATCACCTGCCCCTCGGCTCCGTAGCCCAGGCGTTCCCGGGTGGGGCAATCGACGATGTAGCCGCCCAGATCCAGGCAGCGGATCGTCCACACATGCAGCTCGTGGATGCGGTTGAGGAGAGGGTTCGAACACTCGAAGCTGCCGCCTGGTTCCATGTCGCTTTCGACGAGGAGCGCCTCGGTGTCGCTCAATTCCGGCGGTGTTGAAAGCCCCTCAATGGTGACGGTGCGGAACCCGTGGTAGCTGAATTTGGAACAGAACTCCCCGGGCACTCCGGAGGAGATGAACTCGTCGATCTGGCGGTAAACACCATTAGGAGTGACTTCGGCCCCGCCCAGGCTGTCGGCGCAGGTCAGAGTCACGGTTTGCCCCGTAGCAAGCTTTGGAAATCGGACGCGAACCCACCCGGTCACATCCGTTCCAAAATCCACTCTGAATTTTCCATCAGCGAGTTTTTCGTAAGCCACGGCGGGGATCCGTTTGCCGATCCGATTGGGCGGGCACGATTGCGCCGCGGCCACCGGAGCGGGCGCGCCCTGCGCCTTTTCGCATTCCGAGGCGTGTATGGGCATCATGTTTAACCATTGGGCAAAGGGTGCGGGCGCAACCTGCGCACTTGCCCATTGCGAGTCGTCCAAGGACGCGCAACTCCAATCCGGGTTGTCCAACCGCGCATCGTAGCGTTCCCCGCCGAATCGCCCAAAGCGCCATTCTCCGAGAGTCGTGTAGGGACTTGGCGCACATCTCCAAGTCGCGTCGGTGCTGGCTTCGATCATTGCATTCCCAGTTTGAACGCGGCAGAGGAGGCGGATTCTCGGCCCCGACGCTGAATTGAACCATCCCCGCCCTGCCCATACGCCAATGCAATTGCGCCCTTTGACCAGGAACGGCATGATATCATAAGCGTTGTAGAGGGTGCGTTTTGAGAAATCCGAGACGGCGGGCGTGAGAACCGACGCGCCCACTTTCCGGCCATTGACATAAAGCTCATGATAGCCCGCCGAACCGACATAGGCGATCGCGCGGGCCGGTTCGGAGGTCAGCTCGAAAGTTTTCCGGAACCAGGGAGAGGGTGCTTCCGAGGCGTTGTAATCGGTTTTGAAGTCAATCCACTCCGCCTTCCAGTCCGACGGGTTCAAGACGCCGGCACCCCAGCGAGCGGGCTCGCTCCACGGTGAGTCCGCCCCTTGCGCGTCCCACACGCGGACTTTCCAGAAACACTCCGCGAATGAGCCCAGGGGCTTCCCGCCGTATTCCGCGGATGTGGCACTCCCTGACACTTTGCCGCTGTCCCACAGATCGCCCTTATCCTGGTCGAGTTGCTGGTGGCTCGTCGCCGCCAGAATCTGGTAGGCGGTTTGAACGAATCCGCGTTCGCTCGAAGTCAGCACCCAACTGAGGCGCGGCGGGTTCGAGTCCAAAGCCAGAGGGTTCTTTTGGTAGTCCGCGCGCAGGTCGATTGGATGATTCATATTTTTTCGCCCGCCGCAAACTCGATCGCTGTCCCGGAATAGGGAACGCCGACGCGGAGCATTTCGTTCTTCCGCAACAGGACGCCTTTGGGAGACAGAAATGGCTGCGCCTGCCCCGGAGCCGTGGGCTCCGGATCAGGCTCGAAATAGAGCATATCCAAATCTTCCGTGTGCTTCTTTTGGGGCTGGCTATCCACGCGGATTCCTCGATGCGAATCTTTGATAACGCATTTCTCGACCAAGACATCCACGACGGCCCCGCGGATGCGGATGGAGCTATTGTTGTCGATGAGGTGGCGTCTCACAATCTGACCCCGGCTCAACGGGATGCAGGACACGGATTCCGGCGATGCATGAAGCAGCTTGGCGACGTCTTCCTGCGTGAGTGAGCGATCTTGATCGGCCCCTTCCTTCACCCAAAACGCCACCTGCCAGCCCCAGATGTTGAGATAACCTTCCCCGCCCAGCCAGCGGTCGATTTCGGTCTCTCCGCCGCCCCAGGCATTGCCCCAGACGGTGTGGTTGTCCAGGAACTGGTTGAACCAGCTCGGTTCGACCCGCTGGAAGCGGCTGTTTTCATTGAGTCCCAGTTTGCTCAGGCTGCTGATTCCACCGGAATGAATGCCGCGATTTTCCGCCACGATGCACTCGCAATTCGGCGGGTAGAGTTGAACCAGCGTGCCCGCGTCCTCGGCCTCGTTGCCAATGATGAGGTGGCGTCCGTTGAACCCGCCGATCGAAACCACCGAAGATTCATCCGGCTCAACCAGCCAGGGACGGTCGATATTCAGCTCCCGGTCACTGTAGGAAACGATCGCGCGGTATTGGCCTGCGCCTCTTCCCGACAGCACATAGAGAGTCGTATCATCCATCGAGACCATGTTGTCGCGGATGCCGTCGGGCCCGAGCACGGGAGATGATGCCAGGACGACTTCCGTGCCTCTCACCTCGCGGACCTTGCCAATGTAGGCTGTTCCGTGGCCGTCGAGGGTGAGCGCCTCATGGTCGCCGCCATAGATATGCGCAACGCGGTTGTGGGCGTAATAAACATGCCGACACGATGAAGCCCCGAAATGCAGCGCAATATTGTTGCCTCCCGCCGTGAGCTGGTTTCCTTCAAATGAGTTGTTCTCGAAAATGATTCCACTGCCCCCGGAAATGAAAACCATGTTTGCCGCACGGATCGTGTTGTTGGCGAAGAGCCCCCCCCGCACGTGTTTGAGGGAAAATGCCGCCGCCGAATGGTAAATATCGCAATCAGTGACCTCGATATGGGAGCCAGAAAACTCGAGCGCCGTTCCTCCAGCAAATTCGGCCACGCCCCGGCCATGGTGGGCGCGACCATTGAGGCCCGTCATGTAATAACAATTGGCCCGGATGCGCACCCGACGGATCCGAGCATTGCTTTCGCCGCTGATGATGTTCCGATGCCTGCCCTGGGTGAAGATGCTCAAATCCTCGACGCCAAAATCCGAGCTCCCTTCAATGAGAGTCGGAAGCGGATCTTTCTGGTCGGGCCACCACAAGCTGACCAGGTGCATCCCTTCGCCTCGCAGCGTCACGCCGGGCGGCACCTTCAAAGGATGGCTGATCCACATCCCCGAACGCAGCGTCGAATCGACCCGATAGCGGCCACGGGGGAAATAAAGAACTCCGCCATTAAGCCCGCACAGACGTTCCAACGCTTGCACGATGGACAACGTGCAATCTTTGCGGCCCTCGGGGTCCGCGCCGAAATCGAGCGCGTTGACCACGGTCGGTTCCGCCGTGGCCGCATCCAACACCGCCAAATCTTCTGCGCGCCGCCAACCCGCGTCGCCACCGGCTCCATTGCTCACCAAAACCTGGTAAGCACCCGGCTCCAATGCCGCAGGGATTTCGGCCTTCAAGCTGTAACCCGATGATTCGACCAATGTGAGAACGACCTTCTCGAACTTGGACGAAACCAGGGCGACTTGGCTGGCCACTCCCAGATTCAGGCATTTGCCGAAAACCCGCAGCCACCCGCCGGGGCGCGCAGATGCCTGCCCTGCGTCGCCTTGAATCCACCAAAGATCGGGCGCGTTAAGAATCACTTCATTGGAAACCGCTTGATTTTGGCTCACCCGGCACCGGTATAACCCAGGAGCCCAGTTCGCCGGAATCACCGCTTTCAGGGACTGCGAGCTGCTCTGAAGCGGCGACACTTTCTCCCACCGGGGCTCGCCCTCCGAACCGCTATCAGGGATGGCCGCAAGCTCGGCAACGGCGTCAGCCGAAAAATCTTCACCTTGAATGATGATGGTTTCATCGGGCCGAACGGGGTCTGAATGCCAAAGAATTATAGGGGTTGTTGACTTGGGTGGTTTTGATTTGCTCATGATATTAGTATGTTCTGTGATCAGATTTGCAATAAGTAAAAATGATTTGTAGAGCCTAAAGAATGGCCGCTGCTTTGTGTGCCGGGCGGCTTAGTTTTTCGGACTTGAAATCTGCGCCGCGCGTCCGACGGCCGCGAGCTTGATCATCTCCTCAGCGCTCAGTGCGCGATCAAAGACTGCGACTCCGCCGATCCAGCCGGTAAAGCCGACTGAGCGACCGCTGTGGATGACGCGGCCGATGGTGAAGGGACCTCCGCTTTTCGCATCCTGAGGCGCATAGATGCCGTGCCGATACCACCAGGGATTCAGTCGTACTTCGGCAAGATCGCGGGAGGTGATGGCCCAAGTCCCATCGGCGGCTTTGCGCTGCGTGACTTTGATGCGGGTGTAACGAAACTCCTGCACTTCGACGCGCTCCTCGGCGGTCTCGCTGAGCAATTTCGTCGAGACAAGATTGTCTTCGGGTGGGTTGTAGAACTGGTCCTTCGGGAATGAGGGATCCTTGCCGGTGGGGGTGCCGGGCTCGCGGGAAAGGTTGCCTTGAAGCCAGGCGCTGTAAACGGAGGGATGAGTTTTCTTTACGTTTTCGTCCCAGCGGCACGTGTCCCTGCCATTCAGCCAGCCGGTGATCTCGTGGCGCTCGTGGTCGAAGGTCATTGCGAAACATTGCCACGAAACATCGAGAACTTCGGCGGGCGAATCCGCAGGCACTGCGGGAGAAAGATCGCCTGAGTTGGATTTGTGCCACGCATACTTATCGCCGAACGATTGTGCGCCATTCTCCGACACATGCCCGCAGGCCGAACCGGGCTTATTTAGGCCAGCAAACAGCGCATATTGCCGCTGGCCGCGTTCGACCTTCTGAATGGTTTCCGTCGATACCTCCTGCAAATCCGTGCCCTCGTGCCAGATGCCCGCGAGCGCGTGATTTCCGCTCTCGCGAATGGCCCACACGACGACAGTAACCGACTGGCCAGCTCCTTTGATGTCGATTGGCGAGTCATGCAATCGTGCGCGCGGCACGAAGAGGAACGGACGAAACGAAGCATCCTCCTCCTTGCAAATGCGGATTGCCTCTCCAAATGGCCCGCGCCCGAGAAGCGGAAAATCAGCATACGAAGCCGCGCGCCCCTGGCCCCAGAACTCCTTGATATAGTTCGCTGCATCAAGGGCAAATTCGTTCGTTGCGCCCTCAGGGACATGCGCGATAAAACGATGCGCGCCACCAGTCTCACGTTTCACGAAGTCCCATAACGCGACGCACCCTGGAGTGTTGATGACAGTGGCGACGTCCTGCGCATGGGATACACGGTCAGATGCCATCGCCGTGGGGCACGGCGAGGAAAGAGCTAAACTCATCAGAAGCGAGGTGGAATATTTAGCCACTTGTGCGATTGCCATGGTCTCTCAAGAGGCCTTCCGATTCAGCGGCCCACTGGGGCCCAGTTGTCGGTGCGAAATGGCGAGGCAGGCAGCCCGGCGCGGTTGTAAAGATTGCATGGCGGGTTGTCGGCCCAGCCATAACGCACGGCCACAGGTGCGCAAACTTCCTCGCTGGAGACTACAACCGCGTCACCTTCGATCCGGGCGTCAGCCCAGACAAATGCTTGATCGGCTCCGGCGATGGCGAACGCTTTCAAGGCGCCGCCTCGGGCCACCAAACCACCGTCGAGATGATCGAAAGCGACGCGGATCTGCGCACCCTCGACCTGGCAGCTCTTGTAGATTGGGCCGGATGGCGTCACGTCCGCAAGCCCATGGATTTCCGACAGCGCGCTCCACGCGAGCCTCCGCCCGACGTCCTGCTTATTGGTGGGATGGATGTCGGTTTCCTCGCCGATGTCGATCGCGACCGCCATCGCGGTGTCAGGCAGGGCGAGCGCCATGGTTTGAGCCTCGCGCAGCTCAGCCCAGAGGCTCTCGCCAGGCTTTTCTGGGGGAGTCCTGAAATTGGCGAGCTGCACAAAGTGGAAGTGAAGATGGTCCTGCCCCCACAGCCGCCGCCAATCGCGGATCAAGGCCGGAAAAAGCGTGCGATATTGGTGCGCCCGGCCCTCGTTGGACTCACCCTGATACCAGATCGCTCCCCGCATGGCATAAGGCACCAACGGCGCGATCATCCCTGCGTATAAGACCCAGGGCATGTTGGGATTCTCTGGACCCGGAGGCATAGGCGGAGCCGGCGGGACGATTCCAAAATCATGCTCGGCCCGGCAGGTCCACGTTCCAGCCAGGGAAATCGCTTCGGCTTGCGAAGACGCCGCCGGCTTGATAAAAAGCAAATCCGTCGGTCCGGTCATGCCCCCATCGTAAATGTGGCTGTAAACACGCACGGCAAGGACGTTTTTCCCGGCTCTGACCAGACGTCCGGGCACAGTGTATGTGCGCGGAGTACTCCAGGCATTCGGGGTGTCATCCATTGTGAGACTGCCCAGGAACTCGCCGTTGAAATACGTCCAGTCGGCCTTGTCGCAGGCACCGATGCTCAACTGGAGATCCTGCCCGACCCAAGCGCTGGGAACGTCCACCTCCTGGCGATACCACACGACGCCGCTGAAATTCATTCCGGAACGGTTCCAATGGCCGGGCACATTGATGTGACCCCATCCCTCCGGGCTGGCGTCGAGCCCAGCCCAACCCTGCTCAAAACCCAGGTTGGGAGGAGAGATTCGCTTGATGTATGTCTGGTCCCAATGGACGAACTTTTCGCGACATTCCCTCAATGATTCCTCGCTCGATAGCACGTGCTCGAAATCCGCAACCATGGCATGGAGGGACGGCTCCGCCAGCAATCCCTCGCGGCTCGTCCAGGCCTCCGCCATGGTTCCTCCCCACGAGGAATTGATCAAACCGACCGGTACATCCAGATGGCGCTGCAATTCACGCCCATGAAAATAGGCCACCGCCGAAAAATCATAAGCGCAATCCGGGGTACAGACTTCCCAAGCTCCCTGGGTGTCGCTCCGGGGATTGGCATCCGCAGTCTGCGGAACCTTGAACTGGCGGATGCTCGGGTAATTGGCAGCCGCGATTTCCGCGGTGGCATTCTTCGCTCCCGAAAGCGGGAACTCCATATTCGACTGTCCGGAGCAGAGCCAAACTTCGCCGACCAGCACGTCGGAGACAACCAGCGGAGTGGATCCATGCTCCTGGATCGTCATCGTATGCGGCCCGCCTGCTGCCAGCGCAGGCAAACGAGCAAGCCACTTGCCGTCGGCTCCGGCCGTTGCCTTTGCGCTCAGGCCAGCGATTTCGACGGTGATCAAGCTTCCGGGTTCGGCCCAGCCCCAAACAGGAATCGGGATATCCCGTTGAAGGACCATGTGATCGCTAAAGAGAGCGGCAAGTTTCATGGAGAATAAATGCAGATTTTGCAACGCAGTGATTCAGCGGCAAATCACGGATTCGTCAATAAAATTCCTGTTTTTCGTCAAACAAGGGCTTGGGGCAACCTTGGATCCGTAGCAGCGCGGACGCCCACGGGCTCACATCAATCGCTGTCACGACCCTGATCCACCACCGCAAGAAAAGCCTAACGGTAGCAAGAATTGGAATGCGCGCCTGTCTGGAAAGTGCAGAGTGGGCCACATGAAATTGGAAAACCTGACGTTTTTTTTCTGATCCGAAACTCAACACGAATCGCCCCTCAATTTCATATTTATGACCACTAAAACCTTCATTTTATCCATTCTCCTATTCGCCTCAACCGTTGTCCTGCCACTCAAGGCGGAAACGATCACCAGCCGCTTCGACTCGGCGGAGGAGACCGGCAACGCCGCCAACTTTGTAACGGAGACCAAGGCCGCCGGAGCCGGCTGTGTCAAAACGGGGGGCTACTTCGACAAGGGCTTCAAGGAGTGGCCGGCGGGCGTCCTGAGTTTCTGGGTCTATGACGACTACTTCGATGAGATAGTCGGACGCAACTGGCGGCATGTCAATTTCAGCCTGGTCCGAAATGATGGCGGGAAGAAAGCGACCTTCAAATGCGAGATCAGACGCTACACGGAGGGCTGGAGGGCCGACATAAACGACCCGTCGCAGGACAAACGTTACTTTCCGCTGCCCGATGCCCCAAACCATGGGGGCTGGACGCGTTTTGACATCGTGAACCCTGCCGGTCCAGGGCCAAAGCCTTTCACCGTCTACATCGACGGGCACAAGGCGTTCACCACTGCCGGAAAATACGATTTCATCGCGGGGGTCGGTGCGGAACGAATTTCCTACGTTGACGAACTTTCCTACGACTCGGATCCCTCCAATTTTCGTCCCAACCCCGTTCAGCGCATCCTGCCTGACAATCCCTACGGGCAAGTCCTGCTGAAACCGGGCGAAAAGCTGAATGTTGACTTCACCCTCGATCCGAAGGGCGCGCGGGCGAAGTCCGGCGAACTGTCCGTCGTTCTGCTCGACGGGCGTGGCGAGACACTCGTTGCGGACAAGGCTGCGATCGACTGGAATCAGGTGGGCACCCAGAAATTCTCCATTTCACTGCCCGTTCCTCCGCGGTCCGGCAACTTCTGGATTGAGGCGAAATATCAGGAGGTTGGCGGTCCCGCAGACATGACACGCCGCAAAATCAACCTGCAGTTTCTCTCCCCGGCATTCGCCCAAAGCAGCCAGGCACCACTGGAACTCTTCCGCAAAGCATGGGATTTTCTCCCCGTTGGCAAGAGTGAACCGGTCGTGGGCGGTCCGGCCCAGGCATCAGGCCCAACTCAGGAAGATCTGACCGTTCCGGCAGCGCCCCCGACTGATTGGTCACAAGCCGTGCCGCTGCGCGGCACCTGGCTTGATTTCATTAGCTACTTCAACATCGGCTACACCTGCCACGCCGGCTGGTATCGCCAGCAGGTCAACGTCCCCGCTAACTGGAAAGGGCAAAAGATCATCTTGGAAGTCGATGCCCCTTTTACCATTGCGACAGTCTTTGCCAACGGCAAACACGCCGGTAGCGTTGAAATGCCAGGTGGCAACCTGGACCTGACCGCCTTTGCCATCCCAGGAAAAATGCTTGATCTGGCAATATACGTGAAGGCCGACCCGGTTGCCGGTTATGCAAAGATTGCTCGTGAGACCATCGGCGAAAAGTTCCAGCTCGGGGCCTACTACCCGATTCGGGGGCTAACCGGAGACATCAGACTCTTCCCGGTGGCGAACGGCCCACGGCTTGACGGCGTAGCGATCAGGACTTCTGTCGCCAAAAAGCAACTCACCGCCGTGTTTGAACTTGCCAATCTGGTTCCGGGGAAAACCTACCGCATCAAAGCTGCGGCTTCCGCTGCGGGCAAGACCGCCCAGGCACTTCCCGACACCAAATTCACAGCAAAATCCGCCACTGACACCGTTGAGATCTCAACTCCATGGGCCGACCCGGTACTATGGGATCTCAACGCCCCATACCTCTACGACCTGGATGCCGCACTGCTCGACAGCGACGGCAAACCGCTGGCCACACTCTGGCCGGAGCGTTTTGGTTTCCGGGAAGTCACCGCCGCCGGACCCGACCTCACCGTCAACGGCCGCCCCGTGACCCTGTTTCACACCGCTAACAGCATAGGCAACACACCGGATCACAGCCACTGGTGCGAGAAATTCGGCTTCAGCTCCTTCTACATGGGCGACGGCAAGGAGAATGCCCGTCTGCTTGACGAGGCCGGCAAGACAGCCACAGGCGAATTCTACAGCAATTACGGTCTCTACCCCCCGCTGGACATGGCCAGAAACGGTAAAGAAGAGGATCCCAAGTTATGGAGCTGCTTAACCCGCCTGCTTGACTATCAGAACAAAATCAGACGCAACCACCCCGGGGTGTTCTTTCAGCGCGGTGTACTCAGTGGCAGCATGTACAGCAACGGCGGCATGTATAATCCCTTATTCCAGAACGGTACCTGGATGAACGAATTTCTGCCGGGCAACGATGTTTCCATGCGTGCCGCCAAGGTCGGCCGCCGCATATTGGACAAATTGCATCAGCTTGACACCACCCGGTTGGTGACCGCCCAGGACTCCGGAAGCATCAACGACACGATGCACATCACCGAATACGCCGGGTTCCTGCCCATGCAGGAGATGATCGAGAGAACGCAGTATTGGCGCGCCAACGGAACCAAACCATTCCTCATTGAAGAGCAGGCAGCCCCCATGTTCCCAAACTGGACTGATGCCTGCTCGCAGGGCGCGGGCTGGAATGGCGTCCCCTGCTTTGCCGAGTGGTCCGCGATCACCCGGGGTGATGCCGCCTACGTCAGGACACCGCTGGACGAGAACTTCCTGGTGGGGATGGAGAAGGAGGTGGCGCAACAACGGCAGAATGTCATCAACACCAAGACCCCGCTGGAACGCGATGTCGCGCTGGCGAAAATACGAATGACTTTCGATCTGAATGGAATATATTTCGATAAAGACGATGCCCTGCACAACATCATCTGGAAAGAGCGCATCCGCGACGAGGTGCTCAACTGGCGCGCCAACAATCTCGCCCTGCTCGGATTTTGGTTCAGCAACGGCGGCCCCCGTTTGGATCTGTGCTATGCGGAGTATCAGGCGCCTGTCACCGGCTTCCTCGCCGGCACCAAAGACCAGCCCACCTTAAAGACCCATATCTTCTCGCCCGGCGAAACACTCGAGCGCGGAGCCTTGCTGCTGAACAACTCTTACAAGCCGTCCGAGCTCACCTGCGATTGGAAGCTTGAACTCGGCGGCAAGACCGTCGCCGACGGCACCAAGAAGGAAACCATCCCGGCGGGCGGCCAAGTCTTTGTGCCCATCAGCGTCAAACTTCCCGAGGGCGGCGACTGTTCAGGCAAGCTCACGACCAACTTCATAAAAGATGGCAAAACCCTGCGCTCCGACAGTTGCGATATCGACGTGGTCGCCCCGCGAACCTTTGTCAATCAAGGCCGGATCGCACTGGTCGATACCGAGGGTGACAGCGCCAAGGACTTGAAGGCAGCCGGCATCAAATTTCAGTTCGTCAACTTCGACGAGGACTTCGGCCCGTTTGACACCATCATTTTCGGTCGCCGCGCTTTCAATTACGAGCTCAACCTGCTTCCCGAAGGCCTGGATCTCGACAAGCTCACCCGACAGGGCAAACGCCTGCTCATATTGGAGCAGGACGAGCAGATCTTGCGCGACCGCTTCAAGCTCCGAACCGAATACCTCTCGCCACGCGAAGTCTTCGGTCGTGGCGGCTCCCCCACAGTCCTCGAGGGCCTTCCGGATCGCCTCCTGAACTATTGGCGCGGTAAAGCCACATTGACCGACGGCTACGAAGTCGCCCGCGCGAAGGGCAAACCCGGCGCTGGTGAATTCGGCAACGGCGGCACTTGGCTCTACCGCTGGAACGACGGAGAACTACATCCCCGCCCAATGAAATGGGGCAACACCCACAACGTGGCGACCGTGGCAGCGATCAAGCCAGACACCGGCAACTTCCGCACCTTGCTCGACTGCGGTTACGCCAACAACTACGCCGCCGCCTGGGAACTGGAAAACGGTGCGGCCCGCATCGTGTTCAATCAGCTTGACGTGAGCGGCAGAAGTGAGTCTGATCCCGCCGCCGTCCGCTACCTCCAGAACCTCGTCCGCCACATACAGACCGCCCCCAAGCCCGAATTGCGTCAAGCGGCCTACCTCGGCGGCGACACAGGCGCGGCAGTGCTCAAACAACTCGATGTCCCCTTCCGCAAAATCGCCGCCCCGTCCGAGGCCGCCCCGTCCAAGGACATCCTGGTCCTGGGTGATGCCACCCCGGAACAGCTCAAAGCTTGGAAAGATGCGCTGGCAAACTTTGCGGCAGCCGGTGGGACGGTCTTCAGTCTTCCCCGCTCGGAGGCCGATTTTGCAGCAGGTTGGACGCCCTTCGCCGTCACCTCGAAGAAAAGAACCGTCAGCCACACGCTCGTGGACAAGTCCGCCGCGCCACTCCTGGCGGGACTGGGCAACAGCGACTTCTACTGGAAAGGCAACCTCGATATCGTGTCCGTGGAAAAGGCCGAGGGCAGCAGCCTCCGGCTTGACACCGGCATTCTCGCGGAGATTCCCCATGGCAAGGGACGCTATATCCTCTGCCAGGTCGAGCCATCGTTCTTTGGAAACATCAAACTCGACCACTGGCTGAAACCATCAAAATACAACACCGAGCGAATGGTCCGGACATTGCTCTCCAACCTGGGCGTGGCAATGGCCACCCCGAAGCTCCTGTCCCCGCCGAAGGCTAAGGAAGAGCTTGACCGCATGGTTGACTTGGCTGGCGACTGGCAGGTCTGCCCAGCCAAGCCCGGCGACACGGTCTGTCCTGGCAAGAACAATCCGGCCTGGCGCGGGATCAAATTGCCTGGCTCTCCCCAGAAAGCCTATCCCGAATGGCAAGGAGTCAAGGGCGCATTCTGGTTCCGCCACGATTTGAACCTCGACAAGGCATTGCCCGCCGACGCCATATTGCGTTTGGGCATCGGCCGCGTCAGCGGTTCTGATATCCTTTACGTGAACGGCGAGAAAGTCGCGCGGACTGACTCCGAGACGGATGTCAACGGCGTCGCCACGGTCGTCCGCGATTATCCGGTGGCCGCCAAACATTTCAAGCAGGGTTCGAACGAGCTCGTATTTATGGTGGAATACGACACCAACGCAGCATTAGGAATGAAAGGCAGCACCGGGGAAATATCTGCTCCCATGAATCTGAAAATCTATAAAACGAAAACCGAAGGGAAAATCCCCGCGCTGATTGATCTGGCGTCCGCAACGGAATGGTGGGGACACGCCGTCAAAGATGCTTCTCAACCTTGGAATAACAGTATCAGGCAAAGACTCGCCGCCCCCGCATACATCCAGCCGCAGCGGGTTGAATGGAGCAATATGACAGGCTATTTCTGGTATTGGCGTGAGTTCAAGCTCAAAGATCCTCTGCCGGAAGGCGTACAACCGGTGCTAATGGTCGGTGCCGTGGATGATGAGGACACAGCGTTTTTCAACGGCATCAAGATCGGACATACCGGGAAAGATACGAATCCTGATAATTACTGGAAGGCGCCGCGTGTATACCCGATACCACAAAATCTATTCAAAGTTGGCAGCAATGTGATTACCATTCAGATCCATGATTTGAATGTTGGAGGTGGAATTTGCAAGGGGCCCATTCAAATCGTATTCGAAGACCCCGAAGCCACCCGGCTGCGCGAGCTGTCCGAGACCCCCTACCTACACAGCGTCGGACGCACGGACGACCCTTACTGGCATCACGGTTTCTAAAATTAACATCATGAGAATGACGAATGAATTCTGGAGGTTTACAAAAAGTTTTGTAATAAGGCGGCAAGCACCCTGATCCGCGCGTCAGCGCAATCCATGGAGGGGTGTCGCCCCCGGCATCCTTTCTGCCACACCAAGGGCGCCGAGGGAAACGCCCACCCCCTTTATCTGTCTGAGATCAGATCAAAAATAAAGTGCGTATGAAAACAAAAGAAACAGTCGTTCTAGCTGGAATCTGGGCAGCCGCGCTGATGATTGGGAACCTGATAGCCGGAGAGATCCATGTGGAATCAGCATCTCCGATCGCGTTTCAGCATCAGCCGGAGCCCAATGTTTCGGAGCCTGAAAAAACATGCCGTTTCATACAAAACCTGAAGGACGGAAAAAAGCAGACGCTTGTCGCTTATGGCACAAGCCTGACTGACGCCGGAGCCTGGGTTTCAGGACTTCAGAATGCCCTTGATGCAACGTATCCGGGACTCGTCAATGTGATTAACAGCGGAGCCAGCGCAAAATGCTCCATATGGGGACTTGAAAACCTACAGGAACAGGTCTTGTCGAAAAAACCGGATGCCGTTTTTATAGAGTTTTCTGTGAACGACGCCTATTTTAACTATAAATTGACTCCTGCCGAATGCAAAGGAAACATTGAGGCCATTGCCGCACGCATTCTCAAGGAAAATCCGGATTGCGAAATCATCCTGATGGTCATGAACCCGATGGTTGGCATCCATTCGGAAAGGAGGCCGGAACTTGAGAAATTCAACGACACCTACAGAGATACGGCCAAGGAAAAAGGATTCCTCCTCATTGATCATTATCCGGCATGGCTCAAAATTCTCAATTCAGATCGGAAGGAGTTTGACCTCCTCGTGCCAGACGGAGCGCATCCGAATACCGAAGGGTGCCGCAGGATCGTAACTCCGAATATTCTGAAAGCCATTGGAATCCCGTGTACGACACTAGTTAACGGAACGCCAAATTTCGAAGATCCAAAAACCTACAAATAGAAAATGAAAACTTTAAACAAAATCAAACTCGGAATTGTCGGCGCATGCGGGCGCGGAGCCAGTTTCAAATCGGCCTGTGACGCACTGGACAATGTCTCGGTACACGCGGTCTGCGACATTAATGAGAATGATCTTTCCGCCGCCCGTGAACGGCTCGGCGCCCGTGAGCAGTATCCAGATTTCTCCGAAATGCTGGATAAATCTCAATTGGACGCAGTGATCATCGGCACTCCGATGCATTGCCATGTCCCTCAGTCAGTCGCGGCACTGAAGCGCAATCTTCATGTGCTATCAGAAGTTACCGCAGGCGTATCGATCGAGGAATGCAGGGAACTGGTACTTGCCTGCAAGGAAAGCAAGGGCATCTACATGATGGCGGAGAACTACACCTATTTTAAACCCAATCAGATCGTCAAAGAGCTGGTTCGGCAGGGTCTCTTTGGCACCCCCTACTACGCCGAAGGCGAATATCTGCACGAACTCAAGCACATGAACGAGCATTCCACCCCATGGCGGCGGCGCTGGCAGACCGGGGTTGACGGCATCACTTACGGAACACACAGCCTGGGACCGATCCTCCAATGGATGCCCGGAGACCGGGTCAAGCGCGTCTGCTGCGAAGGCACCGGCGTCCGCCACGTCGACGGTACGGGAAAGCCCTACTGTCAGGCCTCCAGCACCATGCTTTGCAAGACGGAAAATGAAGCACTGATCAAGATTCGTGTGGATATGCTGTCCGATCGGCCGCATGCTGCATCAAACTATCAGCTGCAGGGTACGGATGGCTGTTACGAATCCTCTCGCGGAGGATATGACAAGGGCAAGATATGGCTGCGCAAAATCAGCAAGGACGTCAACTGGACAGACTTGGATGCGTTCCAATCCGTTGCCGAACTGGCGGACAAATACATGCCTGAGATGTGGCGGAAAGCGAGCGAAACAGCTGCAAAGGCCGGTCACGGCGGAGGCGACTATTTTGAGATCCTCGACTTTATCGACGCGATCCAGGGCAGCCGCGCACCAGTTGTCGGTATCCACGAGGCCATGGACATGACACTCCCGGGACTGGTCAGCCAGCAATCGATCGCACAGGGATCAGCATGGCTGCCGGTGCCGGATTCGAGGAATTGGTAGAAGAACGGAAGTTCTAAAGTTCTCGTGTATGTAGAGGTGCTTTACGGGAGGGTTGTGGGTGTTCATGGCGCTAAAGGCGCTGGCGATGTTGACCGACAGGGTGGAACTGCGCGGGGCGAAGTTACTGGAGTGGTATGTGAGGGAGGAATGTACGCCTCAGAGTTGCTGAAGAAGGAGAAGATTCTTAGATTCCTGAAATATTTGAAAGTTTTCCAGCTCTGACAAACTGCTTGCAACCCATGCCTTGCCTCTGGCAACATGACGTTTAGGTCAAAGGTACTGAATAGTTACGAAATCTGCATGGAACTTTTCCCCGCTATTGAGAAACGTTACGCCTTCCGGCGGCGCATGGACATGGTGCATCAGCGTGGCAGGCGCGATCACCGCATTCAACCGCTCGCGAACGAGTGTTCCCTGCGGGAGGGCTGGAGTATTGGCGTGGTCGCGGGTGGGTCGGAGGTGATCCTGCAGGCGGCAAACGACCTGCAAGACTACTTATTTACCAGCATGGGCATGTCAACCCTGCTGATTCAAAAACCGGCGGCGGCACTGGTCAAGGAACAACACTGCGTGATATTGTGCGAAAAAAAAGCGTTGCCGCGTTTTGGCAAGGGCTTGAAGACCGCCCGGAGCTATCGGATTACGACCGTCGCAGCGCAGGTGGTGGTCTGCGGAGTTGACGACCGGGGCGCCGCTCAAGGCGCGTATTATCTCGAAGACGTGATGAACTTCCGCGAGGCGCCGTTTCTGGTGATTGGCGAAACGGTCAGGGAACCGCTGTTTTCACCGCGCATGACGCACTCGGGCTGGGGCTTCGACCAATTTCCGGATTCCCATTTGAATGTGATCGCGCATGCCGGCCTGGATGCGATTTTGCTGGTGGCCACCGGTGTTAACTGCACCCCAGGCGGCTATGTGGATTTCAATGACCTGGTCCGCCGCGCCAAACGCTATGGCTTGCACGTCTATTTTTATAGTTGTTTGAAATGCTGGAAACATCCGGACGATGCAGATGCCGAGGCGGCTTATGATCAAGCCTTCGGCGCCTTGTTCCAGGCGTGTCCAGAGGCCAAGGGGATTGTCCTTGTCGGGGAATCCTGCGAGTTTCCCAGCCGGGACGAGCGGACCACGCGGCGCCCCTGGACGAAATCGGTGGACGGCATTCCGGCGGACAAGCCGAGTCCGGGCTGGTGGCCCTGCAACGACTATGCCGACTGGATAACCATGGTAAAAACGGTGGTGCGGAAATGGAGCCCGCAGGCGGATATCGTGTTCTGGACCTACAACTGGGGCTATGCGCCTAAAAAGGAACGGCTGGAACTGATTGCGTCCCTGCCCACGGATATCAGCCTCCTGGTCACATTTGAAATGTTTGACCAGATCCGGCATGAGGATGTGGTCAATCCGGTGATGGACTACACCATCTCCCATCCCGGGCCCGGTAAATATTTTAAGAGCGAGGCGGCCGCGGCCAGCAAAAAAGGGCTGCGGCTGTACGCCATGACCAATACCGGCGGTTGCACCTGGGATTTCGGAGTGACACCGTATGAACCGTTTCCGTTCCAGTGGGCAAAGCGGCATGCGGCCATGCATGAGGCCAGGAGGAAATGGGGGCTGTCGGGTCTCATGGAATCGCATCAATATGGATTCTATCCGTCCTTTATCGCCGAGCTCGCAAAATGGAATTTCTGGAGCGGCTCGCCGTCCAGTGCCGAAACGCTTCGGCGGATCGCGGTTCGTGACTTCGGGATCCGGGGCGCGCCGCACGCCCTCAATGCCTGGGAGCTCTGGAGTGAGGCGATCACCCATTACATCCCCACCAACGAAGACCAGTACGGGCCGAACCGCATCGGCCCGTCCTATCCGTTGATTTTTCATCCTGACATCACGCGCACTTTCGCCAGCAAGGAATTGGTGATGAGCTCGCCGCCGTTCGCGCACCATGGTGGAAACTCCATCGTCAAGACATTCTATCATCCTTATGAAAACGCGCAGCAGTCGCCAGGGCCGCAACGGATTGCCGTGGAAATCCGTTCCTACCAAAAAGCGCAAGCCATTCTGGAACATGGGCTTGTGCAAATGCGGCAGGCCATCCGGGCCGCGCCGAAGCAGAAACGTGAGATAGGTGCGCGACAGGATCTGCTGGCGCAATTCATGGCCAACACCATGGGCACCACTATCCATGTGAAGGAATGGTGGCGGCTCAACCAGCGGCTGTTGGTGGAGGAGAATCGTCAGAAGGCACATGCGATCCTGGATGCGCTGGTCACCGTCGCCCAAGCCGAGCTGGCCAATGCCGAGGCCACAATCGCGCTGGTTGAAGGCGATTCACGGCTCGGCTGGGAACCCACCATGGACTACATGTGCGATCGGCCGCACCTGGAGTGGAAACTCCGCCAGGTCCGGCATGTGCTCGACCACGAGATCGCGCTTTACCGGAACATGCTCGACCTGTAATGTCGATCCTGCACCATCCAAAACGCTCAACCTATTTTATGACCAACAAAAACACTTTTGCTTCCATTGTCCTATTGGCCTCAACCTTGTCCGTGCCGCTCAAGGCGGAAACGATCGCCTACCACTTCGACTCGCCGGAGGAGATCCGCCAGTTCAATCCGCAATTCAAGGATCCCTCGGCACTGTTGGAGACGACGAAGACCGCCGCCGGGGCGGGGGCATTGAAGACGACCAGCTTCAGCGCCAGTTTCCCAAAAGATTGGAACGAGGGAGTGCTGAGCTTTTGGGCCTATGACGATACGTTTGAAGAAGTCATCGAGCGGAACTTGCACCGAATCTATTTGACTTTTGTCGGAGAAGTGGATGGCAAGAAAAAAAACTTCGGCGTGGAGTTGAGGCGCTTTAACGATGGCTGGAGGCTCGCAACCGCAGGAGAATCACCGACCTCCCGCTATCATGCGCTCAACGACGCGCCCAATCACGGGGGCTGGACCCGGTTTGATATTGTAAGCCCTGCGTGCAAAGGACCCAGACCGTTTACGATCTACATCGACGGGCACGCCGCGTTCCAAACGCCGGATAAATATCTTTCCATTGCGAGCATCGGAACTGAAAACCTCCCTTTTGTTGACGAGGTCGTCTATGACTCAAATCCCGACAGCTTTCGTCCCAATCCTGTTCAGAACATCCTTCCCGACCAGCCATACGGCCAGGTTCTCTTGAACCCCGGACAGAAGCTTAAAGTCGATCTGGAGCTTGATCCCAAGGGCGCACGGGCCGATTCCGGGGAGGTGAACGTCGTCCTGCTCGACGGCCGCTGCGAGACGCTTGTGTCCGCCAATGCAACGATCGACTGGAAGAAGGGTAAAAAGTTCAGCGTCGAGCTGCCCACGCCGCCCCGCTCGGGTAACTTCTGGCTGGAGACGCGCTACCAGGAGGCCGGCCGCCCGACCGATACCACCCGGCGCAAAATCAACCTCCAATTTATCAACCCGTCCTTTGCGCAAAGCACCCAAAAGCCGCTCGAGCTTTTCCGTCGTCCTTGGGACTTCCTCCCCATCGGCAAGAACGAGTTTCTGAGCGGTGGGCTGGCGCAGGCCAACAGTCCAACGAAGGAAGATTTAGCCGTTCCGAATACTCCTCCCACCGACTGGTCGCAGGCCACGCCGCTGCGCGGCCCGTGGCTTAATTTTGGAAACCACTTCAACATTGGCCGGACCTATCACGCCGGCTGGTATCGCCAGCGGGTCGAAGTTCCTGCCACTTGGAAAGGGCAGCAAATCCTGCTCGAAATCGAAGCGCCTGAAACGATCGCCACCGTCTTCGCCAACGGCAAACGCGCGGGGACGGTCGAATGGCCCGGCGGCGACCTCGACCTCACATCATTTGTCACTCCCGGCAAGACGCTCGACCTCGCCATTCACGTCCAGGCCGAACCTGTTTCCGGCTACTTCCGTCTCGCCCGCGAGTGCATCGGCGAGAAATTCCAAGTGCCGCGTTATTGCGGAGTTCGCGGGCTCACCGGCGATGTCCGCCTTTTCCCCGTGGCCAAAGGACCCCGGATCGACGGCGTCGCCATCCGAACTTCGGTCGCCAAGAAACAGCTCACGACCGTGTTCGAGTTTTCCAACCTGTCGCCGGGCAAGTCATACCGGATCAAGTCCGCAGCCTCCGCAGCCGGGCAGATTGCCCAGGCGCTCCCTGAAACCACTTTTACCGCCATGTCCGCCAACGACACGGTAGAAATCTCCACCGCATGGGAAAGTCCCGTTCTCTGGGATCTCAACGCCCCGTATCTCTACGATCTGGATGCCGTGCTGCTCGACGCCAGCGGCAAGACATTGGCGAGCCTCTGGCCGGAGCGTTTCGGCTTCCGGGAAGTCACCGGCAACGGACCGGACCTCAAAATCAACGGCCGTCCCGTGTCGCTCTTCATCACCGGGGGTGCCATCGCCGAACCTCCGGAGCAGAGCCGCTGGTGCGAGAAATTCGGCTACAGTGCCTTCTACGATGGCGAAGGGAAGGAAAATGCCCGCCTTCTCGATGAGGCTGGAAAAACCGCCACGGGTGAACGCGGTCACATGGAGGCTGTCCAGAGCGCCCCTTCGGATATGGCCAAGAATGGCAAGGAATCGGATCCTAAGTTCTGGGCCGGCGTCGTCCATCTTTTGGACGTCGCTAACAAGGTCAGACGCAACCATCCTGGAGTTTTCTTCCAGCGCGGGGTTCTCGCTGGCCAGACGGCTGGAAACGGCGGGATGTATAATCCCTGTTTTCAAAATGGCACCTGGATGAACGAGCCTCTGCCAAGCAACGATGTCCTGACCCGCTCATTCAAGGTCGGCCGCCGGATTATCGACCAGCTCCACCAAGGGGACCCGACCCGGCTGGTGAGCGCTCAAGACTCCGGGAGCATCAACGACACGATGCACATCACCGAGTATGCCGGCTTTTTGCCCATCCAGGAGATGATCGAGCGAACCCAGTATTGGCGCGCTCATGGGACGAAGCCTTTTCTGATTGAGGAGCAGGCGGCCCCGATGTTCCCGAACTGGACCGACGCCTGTTCTCAAGGCGAAGGCTGGGGCGGCGTGCCCTGCTTTGCCGAGTGGTCTGCCATTACCCTTGGAGATGACGCCTACGCCCGGACACCACTGGACGAAACTTACCTGCAGACGTTGGAGAAGGCGGTCGCGCAGCAGCGACAGAATGTCATCGATACGATCAAAAACCCGCTTGCGCGAGACGTGGCCCTGGCAAAAATTCGGATGACCCTGAATCCCTGGGTCTATGTCGGCAAGGACGACGTCATGCAAAATGTCATCTGGAAGGATCGCATCCGGGAAGAAGTGTTAAACTGGCGGGCGAACCATCTCGCAATGCTCGGATTTTTCTTCAGCAACGGCGGTCCCCGGCTCGACTTGTGCTATCAGGAATACCAAGCCCCCGTCACTGGTTTCCTGGCCGGAACCAAGGACAAGCCGACTCTGAAAACCCATATCTTTGTCCCCGGCGAAACCCTAAATCGCGGGGCGTTGCTGCTCAATAATTCGAACAAGCCCGCCGAACTGACCTGTCAGTGGAAGCTCGAACTCGGAGGCAAGTTAGTGACCGAAGGTTCAAAAACCGAGACGATTCCCGCAGGGGGCGATGTTTTTGTTCCCATTCAGGCTACCATTCCCGCTGGCGGCGACCAGTCGGGCAAACTTTCGGTCACGTTTGTCAAGGACGGGAAGCCGTTGCGATCCGACTCGTGCAGCATCGACGTGATTGCTCCGCGTCCGTTCGTCAACCAAGGCAAAGTGGCCTTGATCGACCCCGAAGGAGACTCTGCCAAAGCTCTGGAGGCTGCCGGCGTGAAGTTCCAGCTCCTCAACTTCGACGAGAATTTCACCTCGTTCGATACCATTATTTTTGGGCGCCGCGCCTTCAACTACGAGTTCGACCTGCTCCCCGAGGGGCTTGACCTTGCCAAGCTCATGCGCGAGGGCAAACGCGTCCTCATCCTCGAGCAGGACGAGGCGGCCTTACGCGAGCGCTTCAAGCTCCGCACCGAGTATCTCTCCCCACGCGAAGCCTATGGCCGCGGGGGCTTGGCAACGCTCCTTGACGGTCTTCCCGACCGACTCCTCACGTATTGGCGCGGATCGGCCACATTAACCGATGGCTACGAGATCGCCCGTTCGAAGGGAAAGCCGGGAGCCGCAGGGGAATTCGGCGACGGTGGGACATGGCTTTACACATGGAACGATGGCGAGCCGCACACCCGGCCGATGAAGTGGGGGAACACCCATAACGTCGCCACCGTAGTCGCCATCAAGCCCGACACCGGCAGCTTTCGGACTTTGCTCGATTGCGGATACGCCAATAATTATGCCGCAGCCTGGGAGCTCCAAAGCGAAAACGGAACGATCCTCTTCAACCAGGTGGATGTGAGCGGGCGCAGCGAGGCCTCACCCGAGGCAACCCGCTACCTGCAAAACCTGGTGCGTACGGCCGAGAATATGCCCAAACCCAACTGGAGGCAGGTGGTCTATCTCGGCGGCGAAAAGGGAGCCGACTTGCTCAAACAGCTCTCCATCCCAACCCGGTCAATCACCGCGCCGTCCGAAGCGCAGCCTGACCGGGATCTCCTGGTGCTGGGCGACTGTTCGGCCGAGCAGCTCAAGGGCTGGAAGGACGCGATCGCCGCCTTTGCGAATGCGGGGGGAACCGTCTTCAGCCTGCCAAGAACCGAAGACGACTTCGCCGCCGGCTGGACTCCCTTTGCAGTCAAAACCAGCAAGCGCCCGGTGAACCACACGCTCATCGGAAAGTCGTCCGCCCCGCTTCTGGCGGGCCTTGGCAACAGCGACCTCTACTGGAAAGGGAACATCGAAATTGCCAGCCTGAAAAGTGTGGAGGGATCGAACCTCCTTCTCGATACGGGCATTTTAGCCAGCGTCCCATGGGGCAAGGGACAATACGTCTTCTGCCAGATCGAACCGGCTGCCTTTGGCGACATCAAACGCGATCATTGGCTCAAGGATTCGAAACGCTACACCGAACGGATGATCCGCACGCTCCTCACGAACTTGGGTGCAAAGATGGACGATCCCAAATTGCTCGCCCGTCCGAAGGCGAGCGAGGAGATGGATTACGCGCTCGACCTGTCCGGGGCCTGGAAGGTTTGCCCGATCGTGGCTGGTGCGGACGCGGCTCCGGCGAAGAACGATCCGGCTTGGCGCGACATCAAGCTACCCGGCTCTCCGCAACGGGACTATCCGGAGTGGAAGGGAGTCAAGGGCGGCTTCTGGTTCCGTCGGGAGCTGGTGCTCGAAAAGGACGTGCCGCGCGATCTTCCGGTTCGCCTCGGCATCGGCTGCATCAGCGGCTCAAACATCCTCTCTGTCAACGGCGAGAAAGTCGCCCGCACCGATACCGAAACCGACGTCAACGGAGTCGCGACCGTCGTGCGCGACTACTCGATTCCTGGCAGCGCGTTTAAGAAAGGACCGAACGAACTGCTGATGAGGGTTGATTATGATACCAACGCAGCTCTGGGCATGCGCGGGAGCACGGGCGAAGTCGCCGCGCCGATGGAGCTGAGAGTCTTTAAAGCGGCAACAAAAAGTAATATGTTGGCCCCGATCGACCTGGAGTCGCTACACGCTTTCCAGGGGATTGTCGTTCAGGATCCCAATGCGCCCTGCCCGGATTTGAACCGAACCCATTCGACGCTTCCCTGGCACCGCGTCGCCGTGCCGGGCTATGTCCAGACGCAGCACGCGGATTGGGCAAACTTCACCGGATATTTCTGGTATTGGAGAATATTTACGATGAATGAGCCGTTGCCCGAAAATGCCCAGCCGGTGCTGATTATGGGGGCGGTGGACGACGAGGATACCACCTACTTCAACGGCGTGAAAATCGGCCACACCGGCAAGGATACCAATCCGACGGATTACTACAAGGCGCGGCGGAGCTACCCGATCCCGAAAGAGTTGTTCAAGCCCGGGTCGAACGCCAATTTGATCCAAGTCCAGCTCCACGATCTCAATGATAGCGGCGGGATCTGCAAGGGACCGTTCCGCATCATTTTCGAAGATCCCGAGGTCACGCAGAAACGCAAGCTCGCCGAGCGGCCCTACCTCTACGACGTCGGCCGGAAAGACGACCCCTACTGGCACCATGGGTTCTAACCTGGTAGTAGGAATCCACCGGAACAACCGAAAACATCATCTCATGAAACCGATACCCAACCGAAAGCAACATCTCATCCTTGCGATTGCCATGCTGGCCCTCGCGCTCCCCGCGCTGGCCGAAGTCAGTCTCGCCCCCGTCTTCCAGGATCACATGGTCCTGCAACGCGAAATGCCTGTCCCCGTGTGGGGCACGGCCAACCCCGGCGAAGCCGTCAAAGTCAGCTTCCAATCGCAGGCCCGCGAAACCAAGGCGGGCAAGGACGGCAAATGGAGCGTCACCCTCGATCCGCTCACGACCAGCGCGCAGGGGCTCGAACTGACCGTCCAAGGTGAGAACACGCTCAAGCTGGCCGACGTGCTGGTGGGCGAAGTCTGGATCTGCTCGGGGCAGTCGAACATGGAATTCATGCTCAAGGGGGGCAACAACTCGTATGCGGAAGTCGAGAAGGCCAACCACCCGTTGATCCGCCTCTTCAACATGAAAGGTGCGACATGGACAGGCAAACCTTACACCAAAGAAGAGACGGAACGCCTCCTCGGAAACGAGCCGTTTTTCACGGCGACCTGGGCCGCCTCCAGTCCCGAGAGCGCCAAGGAGTTCTCTGCGGTCGGCTATTTCTTCGGGCGCGAACTCAACGAAACCCAGAAAGTTCCCGTCGGCCTCATCAACAACGCGGTCGGCGGCTCGCCCTCCGAGTCGTGGACGAGCCGCGAGGCGTTGTCCGCCGATCCGCAACTTCGCCCAGTGCTTGAAGGCGACTGGCTGGATCTCATAAACTACGACTGGTGCCGTAATTCGGCCAAGCAATCTCTGGCCCCTTGGTATGAGGAAGCCGCCAAAGCTAAAGCTCAGGGAGCCGCCATTCCTCAGCGACCAGGACATGTCTTTGCCCCCACCTTCCTCTACGAGAAAGATTTGCTGCCGCTCGCGCCGATGGCTTTCCGGGGCGTCATCTGGTATCAGGGCGAATCCAACGACCGCGACGGCTTCGCCTACGCCAAGAAATTCCAGACGATGATCCAATGCTGGCGCAAGCTCTGGGGCCGCGATTTCCCGTTTCTCTTCGTCCAGTTGCCCGACTTCGGCAAGGACATCCAGGATCGCCCGCGGATCACCTACAACGAACGGAGCTGGGCGCTCGTCCGCGAGTCGCAGCGCGCGGCACTGGCGTTGCCCGCCACCGGCATGGCCGTCGCCGTCGGGTTGGGCGAGCCTAATAACATCCACCCCACCAACAAGCAGGACGTCGGGCACCGGCTCGCCCTGCTCGCCCGCCAGCAGGTGTATGGCGAAAAAGTCGTGACGAGCCCGATGTATCAGTCGATGAAGATCGACGGCGACCGGATCATCCTGAGCTTCTCGAACGTTGGCAACGGCCTCTTGGCGCAGGATGGCATCCTGCCCAGCTTCGTCATCGCCGGAACTGACAAGAAATTCTATCTGGCCGAGGCGGCGATCGAGGGCGAGACCGTTGTGGTGCGCAGCGACAAAGTGCCCGCGCCCGTGGCGGTCCGCTACGGGTGGGCGGCGAACCCGGAGTGCGACCTCTACAACAAACCTGTAGCCCCGGCCCGGACAGGTCTTCCCGCCGCGCCGTTCCGCACCGACGACTGGGCATTGCCGACGAGATTCTGGCGCACCGATCCAGATGACAAGCCGGCGGATTACAACAACACATTAATTTTGGACAATCCCCAGTGGACCCGGTGGAGCTTCCCGAAGTGAAGGAACCCTCTCGTCATCTGACAATGCCGAAAGCGTTAGGACGAACAGCCCCTTACCCAGACCGCCACCTTCCTTCATGTTTCTTCATGCTCTTCATGGTTCAACTCACACTATTAAAATGAAAACAGAATTTTCCAACCGCTCAGGCAATCTCAACGAGCCGGCGGCGGCGAATCCTGACGGCCAATTCAACCAGCCGGATATTTCCTACGCACCGCAGGCATTTTGGTTCTGGAGCGGGCCCGAGGAATTCAAGTCCCCGGGGCACTTTGCCAGGATGGCCAAAGAGATGGCATCCCAAGGATTGAATCCGGGCTATGTTCACGTCCGCCATTACCAATCCCACACGCCGCTCTGGCTTTCGGATGATTGGTATGCGTGCTTCCAAGCGGCCGTCGACGCCTCCGAGCAAGCTGGGGCGCGCGTCACCTACACCATGGGCGATCCCTGCTTCCCCGACAAATACCTGCTGCCCGATCACCCGGAATACCCCAAGTTCCCCGTCGGCGGCAGCCCGCTGCCAAGCTGCCCTGAACTCAAATCCGAGTCCTTATGCTGGACGGTTCAGGATGTCCACGAGGGTGCAGCCGCCGAGGTTCCGGACTGCTTCTTCGCCGTGGCGGCTCGCCTCGATGCCGGCAGCCGGATCCTCTCCTCGACTTTGCAACTCGTCGAGCCCGGCCGCTGGAAAGCCCCCGATGGCGGCACTTGGCGGGTCTATGCCTTCGCCAAATACCACGAGGTCTGCCAGTATGCCATCAATTTCCTCGATCGGCGACTCGCGAAACCCTGGCTGAAGCTGGAGAACGACAAATACGAGCAACTGTTCTCACGTCATTTTGGCAAAACGATGCAGGGGGTCTTCTTTGATCTCGAGGGGAGCTACGGCCACAAATTGGCATGGTCGGCGGACTTAGCCAAAGACTACCTGGCAACTAAGGGCGTGGACATCCGTCTGCGCATGCCCCTGCTGGTCGAGGAGGATGCTGAGGGACTCTGGGCTAAGGCGCGATGGGACTGGTTCGATGTTGTCGGACGTGTCTATGTGGACTGCGTCTTCACCCCGCTGGATCAGTGGTGTCGCGAGCGAGGACTGTTCATGACCTGCCACTTTTGGGAGGAAGGGCTTTTCCTCCAGGCCGCCTATGTCTCCAATTTCATGGGGGCCCAGCGCTCCTATTCGATGCCAGGCACGGATGCGCTCTTCCGGACCCTCCATAACCCGCGCTATTTCAAGGAGACCCAGTCGGTCTGCGAATTCGAGGGCCGCCAGTTCATGTGCGAAATTCTCGGCATCGCAGGATGGCACCTCACGACCGCGGATCTGAAGACGGCGGCCAACTCTGCTGTCGCCCAGGGGCTCACCCATTTGGTCCCGCACGGGGTCAACTCGACCCGGGATCTCCGCAAGGCCAGCTATCCCCCGGACTTCTTCGACTGGAATCCTTATTGGCGCCACTTCCACCTCTGGAGCGACTTCGCGCGGCGGGCCTGCCATGTGAACGACCATGGACGGCTCATGGCCGACGTGCTGCTCCTTTGCCCGATGGACAGCGTCTGGGCGCTCATCGGCGATTCCTTTTTCGACCGCGCCCAGCCGCAGTCTCACATCGCGGATGAGACTTCAGTGAAGTTCTCACATTCCAGCGAGATCACGGCAATCGACGCTGCCTACTCTGCGGCCATCCAATCCATGTTCGCCGCCCGCATCGACCACCTCGTTGCGGACAGCCATTATGTGGAGAAGATGGAAGTTAAAGGCACGGCTTTGGCCTATGGCACCTTCTCGTTCTCAACACTGGTGCTGCCGCCGCTCAAGCTTCTGCCGCTGGCGGTGGCTCGGCGTATCGTGAATTTTGCCCAAGCTGGCGGGCGTGTCTATGCGCTCGGCGCACTTCCTGACGCCTCGGCTGAAAATGGCATTGGCGACCCAGAGATGAAGACGCTCATGGACGCCTTGCGGGTCGCTCCGACGTTTGTTTCTGCCACAGACGGGCTGGCACCGCTGATCGCAGGTGGCGCGCCGGGTCTTGAGCCTGGCGTCGTCTTTGAGTCCGGGGCGTTCCCGCTCATTACCTCACGGAGGGACGTGAACGGACGCTGTTTCCTCTGGCTCGCCAACAATGAGTCTGTCCAGCATGAGTTCGTCATCCGCATTCGCGGGGCCTCCGGCGAGGCCGCCGTCTGGGACTGCGAGACGGGCAAGACACGGGCAGTTTCTTCCAGTGACGAAAAGGACGGCAGGGACGGCAAGGATGTTGCTCGCGTCTCCTTGTCGTTGGCCCCATACGAGGCCTTCTGGCTGGTCGTTGATCCGGCGCGCCCGGCCTTGAAACCAACCCCGCAGCTTGCCGATACTAAGGTTCTGAACATCGCCGGGGAGTGGCATGTTCAAGTCGATTCCGCCGACCAGCCGAACCTGGCGCAGCACAAACTTTGCGCGCCGGAGTGGCTCCTTGCCGGGGCCACGCGCCCGCTCGAATCCTGGCTGAAGTGGGATCTGCGACAGTTCTCGGGATTTGTCGATTATACCACTTCTTTTTCAATGGATCACGTCGAGGGGAACGAGACCCTGGACCTCGGCGAGGTCACGCATATGGCGGAAGTCTGGATCAATGGCCAGTCAGTCGGTGCCCGTCTCTGGGCCCCGTTCCAATTCGATATCGGCAGCGCGCTGCGCCCTGGAGAAAATACGATTCGCGTGCGTGTCGGGAACCTCGTGCTGAACGCGGTCACCCAATACGAAGGATACAACTGGAAATGGTTTCAGGCTCCCGAAGACGCCGCTCTGGATGCCGGGATGCTGGGCCCGGTGACCGTTCAGCGCCGTGGCGCCCTAAAATACTAAGCAGCAATCGCCACATCCCTATAGTGAAAGCATCAAGCATTTCGCTCTGCATGGCCATTTTATCGCTCAACACAACTATTATGAATGCCTCCACCACCCTTGAGAACCTCCGCTGTGAAGCCCGCACCAACCCGACTGGGATTGATGTCCCCTCCCCTCGCCTGAGCTGGATCCTCCAGTCCGCAGAGCGCGGGGCCAGGCAAAGCGCCTACCAAGTTCTCGTCGCCTCATCGCCAGACAAGCTGGCCAAGGATCAAGGCAATTTGTGGGACAGCGGCAAAGTCGAGTCCGCCGACACCTTCAATATCACCTATGCCGGAAGCCCGTTAGTCTCCGAGGAGCGTTGCTTTTGGAAGGTGCGCGCCTGGGATGAGAACGGCAAGCCTTCGACCTGGAGCCCCACGGCCTCATGGTTCATGGGCCTGCTGAAACCTGAAGATTGGCAGGCGCAATGGATCGGCTGGGATGCCCCGCGATCCGCAACCGAAGCCGCTCGTCCAGCGGACGCCAAGGAGGTCAAAAAGGATTCTCTGTTCTTGCCGCCGCCCGTGCAAGTGCGCACGGGGTTCCAAGTGGACAAGCAAGTCAAGCGTGCGACGCTGCATACGGCCGTCTTAGGTCTGGCCGATGTCTATCTCAACGGGAAACGCGTGAGCGACGACTACTTCACCTCGGGATGGACGGATTATCACAAGCGGGTTTACTCACGGAGCTACGATGTGACCGGAATGCTGCGGCAAGGTGCTAACGCCCTTGGCGCGGTGATTGCTGATGGCTGGTATAGCGGACACGTGCTCAACGCCCGCGATTGCTACGGGGAAAACCCTCGGGTGCAGGTTCAGCTTCACGTGGAATACGCAGATGGTTCGAGCGTCGTGGTTGCGACGGCACCGGCCTGGAAGGCTGCCGTGGGAGCGTTATCGGAAGCAGATTTCCTGATGGGCGAAACCTATAATGCCCAAGCCGAAACCGGGAATTGGAGCGAACCTGCCTTTGACGACCACGCATGGGCTGGCGTGGATGTTGGGGCGCCGTTGAACCCCAAGATCGAGGCGCATCCGGGCGAACCGGTGCGGGACCTCGCCGAGTTTAAGGCCAAGTCGATCAGCGAACCGAAACCGGGTGTCTATATCCTCGACCTGGGCCAGAACTTCGCGGGCGTGGGCCGGCTCAAAATCAAGGGCGATCCCGGCCAGAAGATTGCGATGCGCTATGGAGAACGCCTGAATCCCGATGGCACCCTCTACACGGGCAACCTGCGCGACGCGCGAGTCACGGATACCTATACTTGCCGTGGCGGCGGCGAGATCGAAACTTGGCAGCCGCGATTTACCTATCACGGCTTCCAATTCATCGAGGTCACCGGGCTTACTAAAAAGCCCGATGCCGACACGGTTGTCGGCATGCCATTGAGCACCGACATGGCCAAGGCAGGGAGCTTTACTTGCTCCGATCCGATGCTCAACCAGCTTGGCAACGCGATCTATTGGACTCTGCGCAGCAACTACATGGATATTCCCACCGACTGCCCGCAGCGCAGCGAGCGCCTCGGTTGGATGGGCGACGCGCAGATTTCCATGCGCGCGGCCCTGTTCAATATCGACGTGCAGGCGTTTTTTACCAAGTGGCTCGTCGATATTGCCGACGCTCAACACAAGAACGGTCAATTTCCCGCAGCGGCACCCGCCCGCGTTGGATGCAACAGCCCCGGTTGGGAGGAGGCTGGCGTCATCTGCCCTTGGACCCTTTACGAGACATACGGCGATCTCCGCGCCCTCGAATCGGCTTATCCGGACATGGTCCGCTTCATCGATTACTGCGAGAAGCGATTCGGACCGGAACTCGTCCCGCCTGCGGATCTTAAAATCATGGACGATTGGTTGAACGTATCGGCCGGAACGCCCAAGGATGTGTTCTGCCTGGCCTATTTCGCCTACAGCACGCAATTGATGGCGCGGGCCGCCGAAGCACTCGGCAAGCCGGAAGATGCGGCAAAGTTCCATGCGCTGTTCGATCGAATTCAAACGGCTTTCAACAAAGAATACGTCACCGAGGAGGGCCTGATCAAAGGGGGCGAGCTGAAACCCGGAGCCCAAGCCCCCGACCGTGCCGGGGACGGGGTCGTCGAGGACGGCCGACTCAAAGGTGGCCTGCAGACCCGGTATGTGATGGCGATTGCCTTTGGCCTGCTCGATGAGAAGAAGAAAAAGCTCGCAGGGGAACACCTGGTCCAAGCGATCGAGGAGCGCGACGGCCATCTTTCCACAGGAATTCACGGTACCAAGGAGCTCATGAACGCGCTCACCACGGTCGGCCGCAACGATGTCGCCTTTCGACTTTTGCACAATGACACCTATCCCTCGTGGGGGTTTTTCTTGAAGAGCGGCGGAACGACCATGTGGGAGCGGTGGAATGGGGTGCTGCCAGAGGCGGATCCCGGCATGAATTCCTTCAACCACTTTGCGTTCTGCGCGGTCTATCAATGGATGGTGGAAAACATCGGTGGAATTCGCAGCGGAGGCCCCGCCTATGGAAAGATCATCATCGCGCCGCAAATCGACCCGAAGCTGACCTACGCCGAGACACGCTATGACAGCATCCGGGGACGGATCGAGACGCGCTGGCGCACGCACAACGGCCAGCTCACTCTCGCCGTCACAATCCCGCCCAACACGACCGCGACGGTCTTTGTTCCCGCCGCAGAGGGCTCGGTCATCACCGAGAGCGGCCAGCCAGCCGAGAAGTCTGAGGGAGTGAAATTCCTGCGCAAAGAACCCGGGGCATCGGTTTACGAGATCCAAAGCGGGTGCTACGAATTTCATTCCTCACGCCTGCTGCCCACCGCGCTTCAAACCCTGGCGAATGCTCGCTGACGCCCATGCTGCTCACAGAAATTTATTTATGAACCGAATTTTCCGATTCCATGCCCCCCGTTATCTTCTCGTCACCGGCGTTCTGCTGGCGATCACCTCGTTACAGGCCCAGGATCTCACGAAGACCAATTTGCCGGCTGCGCCACAGCCAGCCCAGCCGAAGCCGCCGGTGACATTGAAGGTGCCTGTGATTTTTTCCGATCACATGGTGCTGCAACGCGACATTCCGGTGCCGGTGTGGGGAACCGCCATTCCAGGCGACCAAGTCAGCGTCAGCATCGCAGGTCAAACCAAAACCACCCAAGCCGGGCTCTACGGCAAATGGATGGTTCGGCTCGACCCGCTGGCAACGAGCGCCGAACCGCTCGCGCTGAAGATCGCCACTGCGACAAACGAAATCACGTTTAACGATGTATTGGTCGGCGAGGTTTGGTTGGCGTCCGGCCAATCGAACATGGAAATGCCGGTGGGCAACGTGGACACTCCTGCCAGGCGCAGATATCCGGGCGTGGATCATTACGAGGAGGAATTAAAAAATGCCGACCACCCGCTCCTTCGTCTCTGCCTGGTCGATCGGCAGTCGATCGGACGCCCGACCACGCACGTGCCTGGCTCGGGATGGACAACCTGTTCGCCAGAATCCGTAAACAAGTTCTCCGCCGTCGGCTACTTCTACGGGCGTCACCTGGTCGAGACCTTGAAGGTTCCCGTTGGAATCATCCAATCCGCTTGCTCCAGCAGCCAAGCCGAGCAATGGATCAGCCTCGAAGCTCTCTCCCACTTCCCCCAATTCGCCGCAGTGACCGAATACTGCCTGAACCCGGAATTCCTTACCCTGGAGAACGCAGATTACCAGAATTTCGCCCCCAAACCTCAGCCATCCGGCCTCTTCAATGGAGGGCTTGCGCCGATCATCCCCTACGCCATCCGCGGGGCGATCTGGTATCAGGGGGAATCCAATGCCGACCGCGCCGTGGAATACCGCAGCCTCTTTCCAGCGATGATCGCCGATTGGCGGCAGCGCTGGGGCGAAGGCAATTTCCCGTTCTATTTTGTCCAGCTCGCCGGATTCGGTGATATCCCCACTCAACCCAAGCAACAAGACAGTTGGGCTGAACTGCGCGAGGCGCAGACGATGACGCTCTCCACCCCTAATACCGGAATGGCGGTCACCATCGACATCGGGATGCCCGACTTTATCCACCCGCTCAACAAACAAGAAGTCGGCCGCCGGTTGGGGCTGGTCGCACAGGCCAAGACCTACGAGGCAAAGATCGAATCGAGCGGACCGGCATTTAAGAGCATGAAGGTCGACGGGGCGAAGATCGTGGTGCAATTCGATCACCTGGGGGGCGGCCTGGTCTCTCGCAACCCAACCGACCCGAAGATGCTGAGCAACTTTTCGATTGCCGGGCAGGACGGGCTTTGGAAATGGGCGGAGGCCCGGATTGAAGGAGATTCTGTTGTCGTTTCCTGCGAAACGGTAAAGGAACCCGTAGCCGTGCGCTACGCCTGGAGCGGCAATATCGCATGCGACTTCTACAATAAGGCCGGGCTTCCGGCTCTGCCGTTCCGAACCGATGACTGGAAATTATCCACGGAGGGCAAAGTCTATCAGCCAGGCGACTTGTTCCTCAACGCGATCAAACCTCCACTGCCAACAACCAAACCGTAGAAATAACATGCCCTCTCTCTGGATCCGACCTTAAGAAACATTTCACATGCTCAATAAACTTATGTCATCAATATTTCTTTGCTCGACCGCTGCCGGTGCCCATGCCGATGTGACTTTAGGTTCTCCATTTACTGACAACATGGTGCTCCAGCGGGGCGTGGTGCTGCCGGTCTGGGGGAAGGCCGCTCCCGGCGAGATGATCTCGGTCGCATTCGCGGGGCAGCACAAAGAGGGCAAAGCGGGGAAGGATGGGAGTTGGCTCGTCAAGCTTGATCCGCTCACTGCCTCAACGGAACCTGCCGAATTGACCGTCACCGGCAAGAGCAGCATCACCCTTTCAAATGTGGTGGTCGGCGAAGTCTGGCTCTGTTCGGGCCAGTCGAACATGGAACTGAAGGTCTCGGCTGCCGCGAACGCGGATAAGGAAATCAGCGACGCGCAGTTCCCTGCGATCCGTCTCCTTTCGGTTCCACGCATCCCCAGCTACTCGCCGCTCAAGGAAATGCAGGGGGCTCAGTGGAAGGTCTGCTCGCCCAAAACAGTCGGCTCATTTTCGGCGGTCGCCTATTTCTTTGGCCGCGATCTGCACCAGGAGCTTGGCGTGCCCATCGGGCTGATCGACTCGTCCTGGGGAGGAACCTACGCGGAGTTCTGGACCAGCGTCGCGAGTCTGCGGAAAATTCCTGCGCTCGCTCCCGCCTTGGCTGCGAGGGAAGCGAATCTTGCCTCCGCGAAGAAGCATTCCCAGCCGGGGCTTTATGAACTGCCGCCGGAGTGTACGGCGGACATCAAAAATGGAGGTTTCCCCATCGGCTGGGCAGATGTTTCTCCTCCGAAGGGCGATTGGCGCGAAATGGCTCTCCCGTCGCAATGGCAGAAGCACGGATTGGATTTCAGCGGGATTCTCTGGTTTCGCAAAACCGTCGAACTCCCTCCGGAATGGCTGGGCCGCGAACTGAAAATATCGGTCGGAGCTGTGGACAAGAGCGACACGACGTATTTTAACAATGTCAAAGCGGGAGGTTTTGGCATGGACACCAACCCGTTAGCCTACCGGGCGAACCGCGAATACTGCGTGCCAGGCACGCTTCCCCGAAAGGGCCCTAACGTGGTTGCGGTGCGCGTTCATAGCGACTTTTTCGACGGTGGGATGACCGGTCCAGCCGAGGTCATGGCGATCTCTTGCCCCTCGTTGCCGGACTCCCCGTCGATCCCCCTCGACGGATTCTGGAAATATGCCGTTGAGTGCAACTATGGTCCGCGGACTTGCAATGCGCCTTCAGTGCTTTTTGACGGCATGATCTCGCCGCTCACCCGGTTTGCCCTGCGCGGAGCGGTTTGGTACCAGGGCGAATCGAACGAATCTGCTCCCGAACTCTACCAGAAAATACTCCCCTGTCTGATCCAGGATTGGCGATCGTATTGGGGCCTTGGAGATTTCCCGTTCCTCATCGTCCAGCTTCCTAATTACCGGCAGCCCAGCGCCTACGATGAGAAAAGCTCATGGGCCAAGCTACGGGATGCGCAGACGCGCGCGCTCCGGTTGCCGCATACAGGAGTGGTCACGACGATCGACCTCGGTGAAGCCAACGATTGTCATCCTAAAAACAAGCAGGATGTCGGCTATCGAGTCGCCTTGAACGCCCTCGCCAATGTTTATGGGGTGAAGGGGGAATGGTCCGGGCCAGTCATTGACTCGGCCAAGATCGAGAACGGCACGATGCGCCTTCATTTCACGCATGTTGGCGACGGCATGGTTGCGAAAGGCGATGGAGTTCTCAAAGGCTTTGTCATCTGCGGCGCTGACCGGACATTCCTCCCGGCCGAGGCCAAAATTGTCGGAGAGGACGTCATCGTTTCAAGCCCTGGCGTGACGGAGCCGTCTGCCGTGCGCTACGCATGGGCGGATAACCCCGTCTGCAACCTATTCAACACAACCGGCCTGCCTGCATCGCCGTTCCGAACCGATTCCTTTTAAGAGGTTGTCTAAATTATGTAACTTCGACATACTTGAACCCCACTACCATATGAAAAAAATACTCCTCTGCGCTAGCCTCCTTGGTTTTGTTATCTCGCTTTCGGCGCAGGTGCCGCTCTGGGACCAGGCAAAGGACAAGATTCCCGAAGAGCTCAACCACGGTGCCACCCGGGCTGCGGACGGCACCGTCACCGTCGGCGGCGACCGCTATTTCGGGATTCCGACCGAGGCCTTCCCTGACCAGAAAAACTTCACCGTCCAGGTCACCGTCTTATTCCCTGAACTTTCCGACGGCACCAGTCTTAATGTCTTGCTCAAGCAACGCAATGACGGCGAGGATACCGGACTCGGACTCACCTGCATTTACACCCCGAACTGGAAGGTCTATCGGCCGATCATCAACGGCATGCATATCGGCGGACTGCGTACGAATTTCCAGCCAAATACCCCTTACACTTTCACGGTCGCCGTCCGTCAGGGCAGCCCCTCTTATTACCTCAACGATGCTCCGGGCGGTCAGTATTTTACGATGTTGCTGCCCAATGACGAACCGATGTGGGTGGGCAAAAAACTTCTGCCGCAGGAAAAGCCGTTTGGCTCTGCGTCGATTTCAGCGCTGAGGGTTTACGGGCCCGACTTCTCCTATAAGTCACCGCTGGAGAAAGTGACCGCCGAGCCGCGCGGTGCCATCGCCGCCAAGAACTGGATGATTGATGCGCCCACCGTCGTTGACTCAAGCCGTCCCAAGCTACTCTTCTACGGCGACTCCATTTCCGGCGGTTACCGCCAATATCTCATCCCTGCTCTGGAAGGCAGGGTCTATGCCTATCACTGGAGCCACTTCGTCGGAGGCATCGACCCGAAGGTGGATGCGCTGATCAAACAGGGGGCTTCTATCGCCGACTTCAACCTCATCTTCTTCAATAACGGGCTGCACTCGTTGTCCTGGACTCCGGAAAAGGCCACTGATCAGCAGATCATCGACACCCAGCGCGCCATCGTGCGGGGCTTCAAGGCCGGTGCGCCCCAGGCCAAGCTGTTCTGGATCGCCACGACGCCGCACACCGCCCGCCGCAGCGAACCCAGCAAGCCGGTCGATGCCTTGGGTGACAAGAACCCCGTCGTGCTGCGCATCAACCGCCTCTCCGAACAAGTCATGAAAGAGGAAGGGGTCGAGGTCATCGACATGTATACCCCGCTTGCCGCCAAGCTGGAACTCGCTGCGGGTGATGAATTCCATTGGTCTGGCCCAGCCTACAAGATGATCTCTGACGCTATCGTGGAGAAGACCAATGAATCCCTGAATCTCAAGCCTGCGGGCAAGTAATGGCGTAATGCCAGCACCCGCCGAATATTGTTGGCGAGGATTGTCATCATTTCAAATCCATCAAACGAAAGCATCAAACATTGAGAGCAATTATCATGAGTGTTATTCTAACCGCGGCGGCTACGACGAGTCACGGCGCTGAGCCATTGCCTCGTCCCACTGGTCCCCTCACCCCGGCGACGCTCGTTACCGAGGAGCAGTTCCAATGGCTCACGGAAAAGACCCGACAGATCATAGGGTTCGCGCGAGTTCAAATGGACGACGCCCCGGCAACTCCCATTTACCGCGCAGACGCTGTCGGGAATACCTGCAAGGCCCCCGATCTGTCGACCTACCATCCTGGAACTTGGATTTATAGCCCCGGCGGCTATGGAAAACGCTGCTGGCCGCGCGACTGCTACTACATCATTCACGGTGCGCCTCAGTTCGTCCCTCCCGAGGAAATCCGTGGCATCGTTCGTCTGCTCCTTCATTGGCAACGCCCCGACGGAATGGTTCCCAAGCATTTCTCCGGAGGCGGCGGGGATTTCGTTTGCTGGGGTCCGCCGCCAGAATCTGACTCCGCACAGTTTGCCGTGCAGCTCGCCGACGAATATTACCGGCGCTCGGGCGACAAGAAGTTTGTGACTGAGACCATCCCTGCGCTCAAACGGGCGATGGACTCGATGCCGCGCGATGAGCAAGGCCTGAGCTGGATCGATCCCTCTGCGGCCCACACCCCCTATGGCTTCACAGACCAGATCTACAAGACCGGAGCAGAGCTTTTCAGCTCCCTCCTCTACTGGGAAACATCGCGCAAGCTGGCGGACATGGCCGCCGTTGTGGGAGAAAAGGAAATCGCGCAGGAGATGACGGCTCGCGCCGATCTGATCGAAAAAAACCTCTCCTCCCTCTGGGATGAGAAGGCGGGAATGTACCTGGCCGCCAGCCAGGATTGCCGCCAAATCGATATCTGGGGAAGCTCCTATGCGGTTTACATCGGATTTCCAGATCAGAAAAAAAATGAAAGGATCTCCAGATACCTCGTCGAGAATTACTCAAAAATCGTCTATGCAGGTCAGGTCCGCCACCTGCCTGCAGGCGAGTATTGGCAGAAGACCAGCCAGCCGATCCCGAAGGATGAATATCAGAACGGTGCCTACTGGGGAACGGCGACCGGATGGGTCGCCTACGCCATCGCCCAACTCGACCCCACTCTGGCCTCCAACATGCTTGGAGATATGATCGACTATTACCGTCGCTACGACGCGTTCGAATGCGTCAACGACAAGGGCCAACAGAGAATCGGCGGCTACGGTGCCAGCGTCGGCAATCCGCTTGCCGCCATCCGCCGTATGCGAACAGAAAAATAACTATGAGGTTTTCCTTCCAAATCGCGCAGGCGTTGCTTGCGTTCACCTTCTTTTTTTCACCTTTTGCCAACGCAGCCAGCCCGGCAGATCAGGCCCCGCGCAGCACAGTCAGGCTGCTGACCGTTGGCAACAGCTTCGCCGACAATTCCACTCATCTTTTGCCAAAGCTTGCCAAAGCCAACGGCAAAGAACTCATCCTGTTCCGCGCCAATCTGAACGGTCACTCGTTGCAGCAGCATGTTCGATATATCAAGGCATTCGAGGCCAATCCCGAAGACCCGAAGGGTCGGCCTTACGGGGCGAAAGTGGATCCGGTCACCAAGGAAAAGACCGGGGGGAGGAGCCTGCGCGAAGCCCTTCAAAGCCAGCCTTGGGACGTGGTCACTATCCAGCAGGTCAGCCATCTCAGCCCCCGATATGAGACCTACCAGCCATATGCCGGGACGCTGATCAATTACATCCACCAATACGCGCCGCAGGCCGAGATTCTCATTCAAGAAACATGGGCTTATCCCGAGGATTGTCCTCGTTACGGTGACCCCCACTATGCCGGCCTGAAAAACCCGCAAACCATGCACCAAAACGTCCAGGCGGCATATCGTCAGCTTTCCGCCGATTCCGGACTTCGGCTCATTCCAGTGGGCGATGCCTTCCAATCGGAGCTTTCTTCATCCCACCCAATCCGATTGCACAACAAAGCCGACATCCATGCCAATTTCAACGGGGAATATCTCGGGGCCGCCATGTTTTATGAAATGATTTTCCACGAGCGCCCCAACGCCTTCGTTCCGCCGGGAGTGACTAAAGAGAATGCTGCCAGGCTACGGAAGGCAGCGCACGATGCTGTAGCGAAAGCTGCCAACGCTTGCTCAAAATAGGACGAAGCACGCACGATTTCCCATGAAGAGACTCTGAAAAATCATGAAAATCCAAAATCCGATTATCCGCGGGTTCAACCCGGATCCTTCGGTTTGCCGGGTCGGGGCCGACTATTATCTGGCCACCAGCACCTTTGCCTATTTCCCTGGCGTGCCGATCTATCACAGCCGTGATCTGGCTTGCTGGCGATTGATCGGTCACGCCCTTGACCGTCCGAGCCAGCTTGACCTCACCAAGGCGGACAACGCAGGAGGCATTTTTGCGCCGACTCTTCGCTATCACGATGGCCGATTTTATATGGTTACCACCCGCATGGGCGGAAAAGGGAATTTTCTGGTCACAGCAAAAAATCCGTCTGGTCCCTGGTCCGAGCCGATTTGGATCGATGCCGAAAATTTTGATCCGTCGCTCCTTTTCGATGACGATGGCACGGTTTATTATACCCGTCGGGCTCACCAGTCGGTTGTTCAGGCTACGATCAATCCCGTCACGGGCGAGCTGACTTCTCCCTTGCAAACGATCTCCGGAAATTTCGTGGCGACGGATATCGAAGGGCCTCACCTCTATCAGATCAACGGCTTTTACTACCTGGTTGCGGCCGAGGGGGGAACCCGCAGCGGGCATTGTGTGACTGTCGGAAGAAGCTCCTCCCCATGGGGGCCGTTTGAATCCTGTCCCGCAAATCCTGTGCTGAGCCATCGCTCGCTTTCCGGAAACCCGATTCGGGATACCGGACATGCGGAATTTATTCAGACAGAAGACGGTTCCTGGGTGGTTTTTTTCCTGGCTGCCCGTGCCAGTAACTACGAGGGATTCCCCCATCTTGGGAGAGAAACCTATGTCGCTCCACTGGAATGGCGCGACGGCTGGCCGGTGATCAATGGCGAGAAGCCGATCACTTTTGACCTGGATATTCCGACAGGTTCGCTGGAACCACATCCTTGGCCCACCGAACCTTCGCGCGATGAGTTCGATGCTCCGGTGTTGTCGTCGGGATGGATTCACTTGCGCAACCCGCCCGAAGGGAGCTTTTCGCTGACCGAACGTCCAGGATTCCTCCGTCTTCACGGAACGAAGCATGCGCTTTCCGAGCCCGCCCCGGTGGCGTTTGTCGGCCGCCGGCAAACGGAATTTGTTCAACGTTTATGCGCACAGATCGAGTTTGATCCGCTTCGCGAATCCGACGAGGCCGGCATATCGGTTTTTATGAACGAGCGCCACTTCTACGCGCTGGCAATCACCGGGGAAAGGGGCGGCACTCGGCGCATAATCGTCCGCCGTCGCGTGGACGATTTTTACATCGTGGCAGCAGAGTCCCCGGTTCCAGCAGGCCTCGTCACTCTGGCGATCGATGGGGAGCGCGGATGCTATCACTTCCGTTATCGGGTTTCCGATGGCGAGTGGCAGAGCCTTGGCTCCTTTGTCTCCAAACATCTGGCTCCCGAGATGGCCGGAACCTGGACGGGCGTCGTTTGGGCGCTCTATGCCACGGGCAACGGAGAGCCGTGTGCCGCTCCTGCCGATTATGATTGGTGCGAGTGGCCGGTTTGAGTTTGGATATCGCACTTCACCGACCGCTTGAAAAAATCATCCCTATCCGCATTTAAAACCTATGTTATTTCCTCAGCAGAATTCTATCAGGCGCACTCAAAAGCTCGACGGCATCTGGGCCTTCCGCACCGATCCCGAGGGGGTTGCCCAAAACCAATGCTGGGAAAAAGGAGTTCCCCAAGCAAGGCAGATTGCCGTGCCTGGAAGTTGGAATGAGCAAATCCCCGATCTGTCGAACTATTTTGGCCCGGGCTGGTATGAATGCGCTTTTTTTCCCGATTCGGGATGGGCCGAGATGCCGCTGAGACTCCGCATTGGAGCGGTCAACAATAACGCGCGGATATGGGTCAACGGAATCTTCTCCGGCGAACACCGCGGTCCGTATCTGCCGGTTGACATCGATGTTTCCGGGCTGGTGAGTTTCGGAAAGGAGAACCGCCTTGTCATCTGCGTCGATGCCACGCTTGATCCGTGGATGTTCCCGCCCGCCAGCCTGGTGGAAAACGAGGGCCGGGTCGGCTTCATGAACTCCTATCCGGCTGTCTCCTACGATTTCTTTCCCTACGGAGGGATCCACCGCTCGGTCTATCTCTACGCCACCGGCGCTCCCCGGATCGAAAGAATATCCGTCGTGACCAAGTCGCTTCAGGAATCCCATGCCGAAATCATGGTGACCGTCGAAATGGCCGACGATTTTTACGGCACGGTTGAATGTAATACGGAAGAGTTTTCCGCCCGTTTTACTTCCAACGGAGGACGGACTCTTTCTGGCACGCTGCACATCCCCTCTCCTCGAGTCTGGGAGGTCGGCAAAGGGGAACTGTATCATCTTGAGGTGCGCGCGGAGGACCTGAACGGCGCGGCCGATTCGTATCGTCAGACGTTCGGCATTCGGACGGTCGAGGTCAAAGGCGATCAATTTTTGCTCAATGGGAAAGCGGTATTTTTCCACGGCTTCGGCAAGCACGAAGATTTTCACATCATCGGCAAAGGCCTGCTCGAGCCGCTGATCGTCCGCGATTTCGAGATGCTCCGGTGGGTTGGGGCCAACTCGTTTAGAACCTCACACTACCCTTACGCCGAGGAGTGGCTCGATTATGCCGACCGGGAGGGCGTGCTGGTGATTGATGAAACTCCTTTTGTCGGCTTGGGCGATCGTCTCTATACCGATGAGCTGCTGGCAAAGGCGAAGACGGTGGTCGCCGAGCTCATTCACCGTGACAAACATCATCCCTCGGTGGTCATGTGGTCGCTGGCAAACGAGCCGAACTGCACTCCGGGAGACGCGGCCGCCACGGCTTTTTTCAAGGGGATGGCCGACTGCGCGCGCGACCTCGACGCGAGCCGCCCCATCACCTATGTGGCCCACCGTGAGCCTGAGGAGAACGAAGGGCTCAAATACTACGACGTCGTTTGTGTGAATAAATACTACGGATGGTATAACGGTCCCGGGCTCATCGAGGAAACCCTTCCCGAATTTGAAAAATGCATGCACCGATTCCACGACGCCTTTGCTAAACCGATCATTCTTGCTGAATTTGGCGCCGACGCCATTGATGGGATGCACCGGATGCCCGCCGAGCTATTCACTGAAGAATATCAAAGCGAGATCATCGAAAAGCAATATGAGATGATGCGAACCATGCCGTGGTGCATCGGCACCCACATCTGGGCCTTTGCGGATTTCAAGACATCTCAGTGCATCACCCGCATCGTTTTCAACCGTAAAGGGGTCTTCACCCGCGACCGGCAGCCGAAGATGGCCGCCCATACACTTCGCCGCTTGTGGAATGGAAAAGATTCCCCTTCACGGTCCAGGATGGAGCCCCACTAATGCTGTACGGCACTCCAGAGAATGTTGTAGTGTGACCACCTATGAAATCAAACTTTCCGCGTATTCCTTTCTTGGGTGGCTGGGCGCAGGCCAAGGAAATATTAAACGATGAGTTCACTCAATCTTTGGAAGAAGGCCGGGAGCCGGAAGCGGTAGAAAAGATTCGGGCCCAAGTTGAAGCGCTGGACAAGTCGGAACACGTGCGGCTCTCCGACGTTTGGTATGAGCTGCAGGCGATCCCTCAGCGGGCAGATTTCCCTTTTGTTGAGCCGAATGATCTGAATTCGATCCGCGGCGAGCGGGCACAACCGGACGCCGCATTTCCCCTCCCCTACGGGGAGGCGGGATTGCTCGATCGGATGCTCGGGGCCTGGCAAGGGCGATGTGTCGGCTGTGCGCTCGGCAAGCCGATCGAGGGGATGATGTCCCCTCTCAACGGGCTCTCCAGCAAGGAGCGGATCAAAACCTATTTGACCGCGATCTCTCCGGAGGAATACCCGATCCGGGGCTACATCCCCGCCGCCTCGCCCGCTTCGCAACAGACTGGGGAGGCTTCGTGTCCCCCCTCCACCCGGGAGAAGATTGCATTTATGGAGACCGATGACGACATCCGATACACGATCATCGCTCAGCGGGTGATGATGGAACAAGGCTCGGGATTCGCCTCATACGATGTGGCCCAGGCGTGGATGAACTATTTGGGCTATTGGCATGTCTGCACCGCCGAGACCCAGGCGTACCGCAACATGGTGATCCGCTACCGGTTCCCCTGGGCTCGCAACTTGATCATGGCTATCGACTGGGATTGGGTGGCAACCCATCACAACCCGTATCGCGAATGGATCGGCGCGCAAATTCGTGCGGATTCGTGGGGCTATGCAGCCCCCGGCAATCCCGAACTCGCTGCGGACTTTGCGTGGAGGGACGCCCGGTTGAGCCATGTCAAAAATGGGATCTACGGAGAAATGTTCTGCGCGGCCATGATCGCGGCAGGCTTCGCCATTGCCGATCCGCTCAAGGTGGTGGAGGCAGGACTGGCGCAAATCCCGAGCCGCTCCCGGCTTTACAAAGACATGAGGGAAACCGTCGAAATCTGTCGCGAACACGGATTCCTCGCCATGGAGTTCGAGGCCGTCTTGGACAAGATCTACGCTCGATTCGGGCATTACAACCCGGTTCATACCAACAACAACGCCGCATTGGTTGTCGCAGCTTTGCTGCTCGGCCAGGACGATTTCGAGAAGGCGATCGGCATCGCGGTCATGGGCGGCTGGGACACCGACTGCAACGGCGCAACGGTCGGCTCCATCTGGGGCGCGATGTACGGCGCGGCCCGGGTTCCGTCAAAATGGACGGCCCCGCTCCATGACACATTATTCTCAGGAGTTCTCGACTACCATCCCATCGCCATCAGCGAATGTGCCCGGCGCAGCGTCGAGATCGCAAAAGAAACAGGTCTCCCTCTCCCGTCTTGAACCGGCTTAGTTTTGTTCCGACAAATAGCATTTCTCGAATCACATTGCGAGATGGCATAGGTTGATGAGAGAAGAAACCCTGTCGAGCTTCAACCGGCTATTCCTGAAATGCTTTGGCGTGTCGCCTCGTGCATGGCGGTCAGGAGCAGGCGAAAACTAAGCCGCTGGCGAACGCAAGGAGGTGGCTTAGGAATGGGATACGTGTTTCCATCATGGAAATTCACTTTTCCTCCAGGATCATGATCGGCCAGAGATCCGGGCGATGGTCGCAATGCGCGCCCGGGATTGTCGCCAGTGAGAGGCCCTTCGGCGGCCATTGTTCCTCGAGCTTGTCCTTGTCGTGGACGTAAAGCCCGAAGCCTGCCAGCCAGCCTTTCTCCAGTTTCAGCGGCTCGATATACCGCTGAGGCAGGATCATCACATAGGAGTAGTTGTTCCCATCGCGGTGGAACAGGCACTTCACTCCCTTGGCCGCCTCATCTTTCTTGGGCATCTCCAAGCCGCCTGCGAGCTGATGATACGGCTCATAGAACCGGTAAACCGCCCCGGGGCCGTCACCGGCTTTGTCGTTGCCGTAACTGAAGTCGTAGCGGTAATCATCCTGGTCGTAATCCTTGAACGGATTGCTCCGGCCATTCGCGGCGGTGTCGAGATAAAGCTCGACGCAGCCGTCGTGCATGTGGAGTTGCTTCTTCTCAACGGACTCCTTGTAGCGCTCGGGCTCGGTGGCGACAAAGTTGTTATCGTTAGAACTTATGCGCAGATAGAGGTTGTCCTTGTCCCAGGCGAGCTGGAACGTGGCGTCGAGGTCGCCCGGACCGCTGGATTTGACAGTCTCTTTGCCGGGTTCGCTCTTTCCTAAGAAGAGGTTTGTCATCTTGACGGCCGGAATCGCGTCCCAGTCCGCTGATGTGGGATCAAGCGGGAGCGGCTTGGCGGCGTGCGGCACGAAGAAGAACTGCATGTCCCACAGCGAACGGTCTTTTTTTCCGTTTGGGAACTCGGCGACAATGTCGCCCTTCCAAGCGTTGAGCTTGCCGGGGACGGGATCAACCTTCTCCTTCAGCTTCGATACGCAATGGCCTTTGGCCTTGATGTCGAAGGCGCATTCGTTGTCACCGACCTGCAGCTTGCCCTTCAACTCCTTGCCTGTCAGGTTGGCGGCCACCGCCTCGATGGTTCCGTCAAGGGCTGGCTGGACGGAAACCTTCAAGGAGCTTCCGGCGCCGGAAACGTCCGCCGCGTTCAAGGCTGCTGCGAGCTTGCCAGCCCCGCCCTTGGCACTTCTCATGAAAAGCGGTGCCGGCGTAAGCGGAATCTCAACGCGGCCCTTCTTTGCGGCGACAGGCCGGACGTTTCCCATCAAATCAATAAACTCGGGCACTGCGCCACCGAAGTTGACCGACATGTCGGGGCCTTTCTCAAGGCCTTCCTGAACGGTCGCCGTGGTGCACCAGACTGCAGCAACGCCTCGGCCCTGCTCGTCCTCGAACACATAGCCTTTCACGCCGGCTGCCGGCAGCACGTCCGCTTTGAAAACCGGCTTGGGCAGCAGATGCCCGAGCGTGTTAGGCACTTTGCAGAGGGCCAGCGGGGTCAGATACTGATCCATGAACGGAGCAGAGACCCAAATGTTGAAGGAGCGCACCTGCGGCCAATCTTTCAGGCAGGCGAGATAAATACGCGCCGCATTGGCGGCATGAAGATATTCGTGCCAGCCGAAGTCATAACTTGGCTTGCCGCCACCGTAGTTATCGTAGCAGCCATCATCACCCCACTCCGGGATCTTGGTGTGCGTGCTGTTGAAGCCTTCCGTGTAATCGATGGGCGTGGACTTGTCATAGCCATACTTTGCCATGATTTCATTGAGCATGTCGGTGCATCCGTCGATAGCATCGACAGCGCCATAGGGATGGACGGCCATGGCATCCCACTTGACCTTGCCCTGGGTCGCCTTGAGGTAGCCATCCATCTCGCGGTAGCCGCGCAGGCGGCTGAAGCCGGAGGTGCCGCCGTCGGGCAGGACGATGGCGTTGGGGTTGGCCCGTTTTATCCCGCGCCAGGCGGCGAGCTGAACCTTGGCCCACTCGTCGAACCTGCCGGCGCCGATGATCGGACTGCCTTCTGACTCGGTTGACCACGCCCAGGAAGTTGCCCACGGGTGGCTTTTCACGATCTTGTATGAGATTTCCTCAACGCGCTTCTCGATCTCGGGAGTTATCTCTTTCCACTTCTTGGTGCTGTCGGTGAACTCGCGATCTTCCTTTTCGGCAAGGTCGCCGATCAGACACAGGAAGTTGGATATGCGGTATTTGTTGTAAAGGTCGAATTCCTGCTGGGTATTCCAGCCATAAGTTACGGAACCGAACCCCCAGCGCATGTAATTGCGCATCAGATCATCGCCGCGAGAGATGCGTGGGGCAGAACAGAGACTTCCAAAAACATCCTTGTCGGCATGTTTGTTCTTAAGAAAATCCATGACCGAAAGGCGGTAGTATTCGCGGATGGCTGGACCTTCCTTCGGCTGGAAGTCGGCCTGCATGACAAAGACCCCGGTTCCCAGGCGTTTGCCTTTGAAAGGCAGCTCCAGCTTGGCCGAACCCGTGGCATCCAGCGCATACTTCAAGTTGAGATCATAGAGCTTTTCACGGTAGTAGTTGAAGAGTTGGAGATGGACTTCACCTTTTGCGTCCGGCTTGCCGGAAAGCGAGAAGCTCGCGTTGACTGGCTGTCCAAGCGATAAATTGTTGTCGGGGTCGTATGTCGCCAGGAATCCCTCGACTTCAGGCGCGACAAAATCCGTCGCCGTTTCGCCTTCCTCGATTTGGAGTCCGTCAACAAGGAGATTCTGCCCGGAATGCAGCAGCAGGCTGATGCCGGCGCAGTCGGCCGTGAAGGTGAAGGACTTGCGTTCCCAGTCCGTCGTGGAAAGCTTGTGCGTGAGTTTCAAAGCTGTCCCCCAATTGAAAGCCGAGCCTTTTACGCCTTGGACTCCCAAGGAAAAGGTCATGGGCTTTTCTGCTTTAGCGTAGAAGCTGACTGTGTAAGCCTTCCCCTTGACGACAGGGACAATGAAGCTGTTCATGGGCTGGGCACCAATCCCTGGACGTATCCAAAGGGCGTTTTTTCCGAACTTGGCATCGGGGCTGACGGCGTAGGCCGGCACGTCGGAGGGGTTGAATCTGCCGCCGCCGCCCCACCAGGCCCAGAAACGAAGCCCCTGCTCGAAGCTGGGATTGGGCATCAAGTTTTTGGTCGTGGGCGCCGGAACGCAGAAGCGGTCATGCCCCCAGAAGTCTATCCCAGCGACAGGCGGCGGGGCGTCGGTCGCCCTTCCGATGACATCGCCGAAGTCAACAATGAACTTGTCCGAAGCGAGTCGCTTCTTCGTTCCCACGCGGATGCAGATATTGCAGGTATCTATGCCCGCGATTCCCTCGCCGATGCCATACTCGTAGTAGCCAGGGAATTTTATCGAGAAGCTCCGCAAGGGCTTGTCGGGAGCGTAGGTCAGCTCGAAACCATCCGTTCCTCCTGAGACCGGAGTCTCCTTGCCTGTGACAAGAGCGCTCTTGTCGTTGAACTGGATCATCTTCCCGTTTATCGAAACCGGCTCCTGCCGGTAGGCGTCGGAGGACATGAACCACGGCGCCACTCCGGCATAGTCTTTGGGATTGGCGTCGAATTTATCCTGCGGGATTCCAACGTCCCAGCTTACCTCGACCTTGCTCTCGCCCGCAGGTTTCAAGGTGTAGGAGAAGGTGGCTGACTCGCCGTTCGCCTGGAGATACTCCTTGGAGTAGGTGATGGAGTTCGCCGTCTTGTCGCAGGTTAGTTTGGGCGTTGTGCCCTCCTTGGTCTTAAAAGGATAGCCAAAATTGCCCGGGCCAGGAAAGGAACCGCAGAAATGGAAACTCAGGATCTCATGTCCATCAATCATGATTTCGGCCGCCTGGTCACGGTGGGTCGCACCGACGCCTTCGCGGAAGCCGATGCGCTTGTTGCCCATCCAGAGGGAGGGCTGGTCGCAGGCGGGCTGGCCGTACGGGGTGATGCTCATGACCTTGAGTTCCGGAGCCTCACGCTTGCCGGACTCGGCAAGAAACGGCGGGGGCGGATTGGGAAGTTGAGATTCGACGGCGCACGCCAGCAACGGCGTCAAGGCCAGGGTGGAAAGAACAAGCAATGGGTGGATTTTCATAAGAGAAAAACAGGGGAGGCGACGCCCACCGATATGAGGTTCCTCGTTGGAAGTCCAGCGAAAGAGCAGCACCATTCAGAACTGGAACCATTTTCTGGGATTCCATTTTTTCAGGCGGTTTGTTCTTTCATTCGCGGGTTCCGTCGCCATGATCCTCGCCCTACCCGATGAAGACATTTCTCCTGCCGGCCGCCATTTTTCTTTTGCTCGTCACCTCCGCTCCGGCGCAATCTTCTCCCTCTCCGAAAGTTTCTCCGCCTCCCGCTGCGGCCCGGGCGGCCGCCAAGCCCGCCGACGCTGGGCGCTCTGGCCGGGAAGTGATCATGGAGCGTTTCCGGGCATCCGGAATCACCGGGAAAATCCAGATTCTGGTTTCGGTTTTCGGCGGCACCTTTGCCCTCGAACGCTTTGTCCGTCTCCGGCGTAAAAACATCTCGCCGCGCGGGCTTTTCACCAAATGCCAGGATTTGTGGCGCGCCGGGAAATTCACCGAGCTTGAAGCCCTCGAGGATACCGACCCGAGCACGTTCGCGCGGGCCGTTTCCTTCCTGACAAAATACCGGACCCATCCGGTCGCCGACCTTTCGGTGACGGTGAACGACCTGATCGCCCGCGAGATGGATGCCAGCCTGCAGCGCGCCTATCCGCTCGGCGTCGTCGCAACGATCGAACCGCTCCTGGGGCTTTTCGGAATGATTCTCGGGATGATCGAGAGCTTCGAGACCGTGGCGCTGGCCGGAGCCCTTGGGAATCCCGCTCAGCTTGCTTCCGGGATTTCGCAGGCGCTCACGACCACCGCGCTCGGCATCGGCCTGGCGATCCCGTTTCTCGTGCTCTACCACTATTTCAAGAACAAGACGAACAGCTACGCTCTCCTGCTGGAGGAGGAAGTTTCCGTGCTGATCGTGGAATGGTTCATGCAATCCAAGGGCACTTCCCGGTGAGAACACGCCGCCGCATGGACGACGAGTCGTTCGATATCAACCTTGTGCCGATGATCGACTGCATGCTGGTCCTCCTCATCTTTTTCATGGTCGCAACGACCATGAAGCACATGGAAAAGGAACTGCCTCTGGAACTGCCGGAATCCACGGCCGCCGTCCCCAGGGATGCTGAGGAAAACCTCCTGGTCCTCGCGGTTGACCGGAGCGGAAAAAAATACATCGGCGGCAGCGCCGTCACGAAAGACGACCTGATCCGGACTCTGGATGATGCCGGGAAAAAGCCCGTCAAACCAAGGATCCGGATCGATGCGGATCGCGATACGCGCTACGAGGATGTGATCGAGCTGGTTGAACTCTGCCAGTTCAACAGCCTTCGCGACATCGGCCTCCACACCCGCGCCGACGCGCGGCCCCGGTGAAACCGCGTTTCCAGGCGGAACAGGGAGCGGGCCCCTGGTGGATCGTCTCGTTTTTACTGCATGCCGCGGCGTTTGCCGCGCTGGTCTTTTTTTTCTCCAAAGATGCCCTCGCGCCCCGGTCCGCCGAGCGGTCTTCCGCTTTGTCCGCCGCAAGCCCGGAAAAAATCAGGCAGGTGGCCGGGGACATCCGCGAACGCGAAACCGAATCCCTGCGCACCAGCGTGAATGAGCTTCTCCGGCGCAAGGAGGAGATGGACTCCATCCAAAAAGACGCCTTCGAGCGCCTGGACGAATTTCAGAAAATGAATCCCGGGGAGGCTGAAAAGAGGTTGGCCGAGGCACAAGCACGCGCCCTCAAAGCGGAGGAAGAATCCGCTCGCAAACTCGCGGAAAACAACCCCGCCGCCGCTCGCGAAAAACAGGAACTGGCCGGGCTGGCTCAAAAGGATGCGCTGCGGGAACTCGAACAGTTGCCAAAGCCGGAAAATGCGGAAGCCCTGGCCGCACAGAAGGAGGCCGTCAAGCTGCAGCAGGTGGCCAATGCCGCCCGTGATGTCGCTCTCCAGGTCTCGATGGAGGCTGAGAGAAACGCCGCACGCCTCGCCGAAATTGAGAAACAGATTTCCGAAGCACTCGAAGCGGAAAAGACCGCACGGGCGGCCAGCGAAGCTGTGACTGCGCAGGAGGCCACCCTCCGCGACAAGGAAATTCCTGCCGCCGAGAAATCCGCCGCCGAAGCGGCCCAGGCGATTGTTTCTGCTCCAGACGAGGCCGCAAAATCCGCTGCGAAAAATCGGGATATCGAAAGCGGTCAAAAGGTCGCATGGCTTCGAAAAACTTTGGAGGAGCGGCAACGCTCGATCTCACGGGCGGGCCAGGATCTTACCGCTGCGGGAGAGCGAGTCAGGCAATTGAACGCCGATTCCCAGGCGGTCCGCTCCGCTGCAGGCAAATCCGATGCCAAAATCCTCAAGGCAGCCATGGAAAAATCCGCGTCCGCCCAGGCTGCCGCGCTGGATTCCCAGCAACTGGCGGCAGGCAAGGCGTCGTCGATTCGAACGGCCACGGCGGCCCCCCACCCCGCTCCGGCAAAATCCGAGATCGATTCCGCGGGCGCCATCCCGGAAATCTACGAAACGGCACGGCGGGCGGAAGCCGCGCTCACCGCGACCTACCAGGACACACGCGCCGCCGAGCTTGCCGCGCTGCAGCACCTCCCGATCCGGGAGGCCCGGGCGCTCACGCAGACGACGCGCCCGGTGCGCCCGGATCTCGACAAGGACGCCCTCGCAGGTCCAGTCAACGACTCGGCCGGCCTCCAAAAACAGGAGGCCCAAATCCTCGTTGCCCGCAAGGAAATCGGCGGCATGCTCGCCCTGGCCAACGACATCATCAGCCAGTCGCGCCCCGCGTCGGGTGACGGCGGCACCAAAGTCTCTTCCTCCTCGCTCAAGGAGCGCAGCAGCCATGAACAGGAAATGGAATCCGCCGCGCTGGCAAACGAAGGGACCCGCGCGCGTGACCTCACCAGCCTGATGAGTAAAAGCGGAAATTCCCCGGGCGGCAACCCCGGCGCGGCCGGGCCACAAGCACATCCGTCCCCGGTTCCCAGAGCCGCCACGGCCATGCCTCCCCGCTTGCCCGATAGAGAGTTCAAAGCGGTTCCCGGCCGCCGGCTCACCTCCGGGCCCGCGCAGGTCGAGAAGGGCCGGAACGCCGATTGGATGTTCCTCGACAGCTGGTATCTCATCGGCCCCTGGCCGAACGAAAACCGCCGGAACCTCAATACGAAATTTCCCCCAGAATCGATCATCAACCTCGACGCCACCTACCTGACCGAATCCGGAAAAAAACTGTCCTGGCAATTTTTTCAATCCGGCAGTGAGCAGATCGTACCGCCCCGCCTTGGGGAATACCAGATCGGCTACGCCTATACCGAGCTCTGGGCGGAAGCGGAATGCGACCGGTGGATCTCCATCGGCAGCGACGACCAGTCGAAAATCTGGGTCAACGGCGAACTCGTCTGGAAAAGCAGCGACATCCTGAAAGGCTGGAACCCCCGCGAGGGGCTTCGAAAAATCCATCTCAGCAAGGGAAACAACCGCATCCTCCTGCGCCTCGAAAACGGCTGGCGCGGGTGCGGCTTTTCCATCATCGTCAAAGTCGGGGAGTAGCGGACTTGTGGGAATCCACCCCACGTCCCGCAGTCTGGCGCCGGCCAAACGCGAGGCGCCCGAAAAAAATCCCGTTTCCCGTTGAATTTCCCTCGGGGATCCCTCATGCTTATTTTCCGAGGCATTCCAAAAAATAAATTATTATGAAGCTGATCTCATTCCTGACTTTCCTATCCCTCTCCGCTGCGAGCATTATCTTTGCTCAAACCACTCAGCCCCCGCCCGCACCCCTCGCCATCGCAACGCCCGAAAACGTGGCGATCAAAAATAGCGAGTCGATCGCGTTCCTGGGCGATTCCATCACGCAATTTGGGGCGGATCTACCCGGCGGCTACGTCCGCCTGGTGGTCAGCGGGCTGAAAGCCAACGGGATTACAGTTACCCCATACCCAGCGGGCATCAGCGGCCACAAATCCAACCAGATGCTTGAGCGGCTTGAGAAGGACGTGCTGAGCAAAAAGCCGACTTGGATGACGCTCAGCTGCGGCGTCAACGACGTCATGCATGGCGACAAAGGGATCGCTCTCGAACCTTACAAGGCGAACATCACGGCGCTGGTCGATCAAGCTCAGGCGGCGGGCGTCAAGGTCATGATCCTCACCGCCACGATGATCAGCGAGAACCCGGCTAATGCCGCTAATGTGAAGCTCGCGGCTTACAACGATTTCCTGCGCCAGCTGGCTCAATCAAAGAAATGCCCGCTGGCCGACCTCGACGCCGACATGCAAGCCGCGATCAAGCCTGGGATCAAAGGCGACCAGCTCACGAATGACGGCGTCCACATGAATCCCACCGGCGATCAAATGATGGCCACCGGGGTTCTCCGGGCATTCGGGCTCAACGAAGCCCAGTTGCAAAAGGCCCGGGATTACTGGATCTCCATGCCAGAAATCGCTTGCAGAGCTCAGGTCAAAATCGAGCTGACCATGCGCCAATACCAGCAGTTGAGCGAAATGGCCGCCAAGGAAAACCTCTCGGTTGCAAATTTCCTGATCAAAACCATCCAGGCGCTGGTGCCCCCACAATCGGAACAAAAGCAATAAGTGAATTGCCGGAAATATACACATCATCGAAAAGGAATATCCAAATGTCTGATACAGAAAATGAAGTCGTAGCCAAGCAGCACGAGATGATCGGCAATATGTTTTGCGATCCCACTGCAAACTTTGAGCGGTCGAAGCATCCGGATGCCCAGTGGTTCCCTGAAGCCGGCCTGGGCGTGTTCATTCATTTTGGCATATCCAGCGTCAGCGGAGAGTGCGATCTCTCCTGGGGAATGATGAAGCCGGACCGCACCGCGTGGAGCAGGAAAGTCGCTATTGAAAGCTACGGGCTTTTTAATATGTCCGTCTGCATCCCTCCGGCCCGCTATTGGGCCATGGCGAAGGATTTCACTGCCGATCGCTTCGACCCGGAGAAGTTTCTCTCTGCCGCAAAAAAGGCCGGTTTTCAATACGCCGTGCTCACGACCAAACACCATGACGGCTTCGCCCTCTGGCCCAGCAAGTTCGGCAATTTCCATATTGGCAAATTCCAGCCCGGGCGCGATCTCGTCCGTGAATTTACCGATGCCTGCCGCAAGACGGGCATTAAGGTCGGCCTCTATTACTCTCCGCCGGACTGGTATTTCAACCGGGAATTCATGTCATTCAACGGGGCAAAAAACGCACTCCCTCTCGATATCAACCATAAGCCATTTTCCCTTCCGCAGCGTTCGCCGGAAGAAATCGCATCATGGGAAGAGGCCAATCGCGCTTACGTCAAGGCGCAGACCGAGGAGCTTCTTACCCAGTATGGCCAGATTGATATCCTCTGGTTCGACGGATCAGCGGACAACGCGATTTCGGTGGAGCGGATCCGCGAGCTTCAGCCGGGAATACTTCTCAATACGCGAGGGCTTGGCGTGGGCGATTTCAAGACGCCAGAATGCAAATTCCCCGAAAAGGAGCAGGTCAAAGGCTGGTGGTGGGAGTACTGCCACGTCGGCTACGACGGCGGATGGGGGTATCGTAACCATGACGGCTACAAGCCGGCCGGATGGGTCCTGTCGGAATTTGTCAAGGCCCGGGCTTGGGGCGGCAACTTTTTGCCCAACTACGGGCCGGATTCCCATGGTGAGTTCCCAGAAGTCTTCTACAAGCGGATGGAGCAGATCGCCAAGTGGAGAGAAATCCATGAGGAATCGGTCTCCGGCGTCGAGCCGGGCCCTTGGCCTGAGCAGTCGGACGTGCCGGTGACGGTTAAGGGCAAGACCTGGTTTGTCCATTTCGACTACTTGAACGATGGGTTCGCAACTCTCAATGACGTCAGGAAACCGGTCGAAGCCCGACTCATGCGAACCGGGGAGGCGGTTCCCTATACGTATGATGCCGGAACCCTGCAAATTACGCTGCCTGAAGAAATGCGCACGACCCTGGTCGATGTCGTCTCGGTGAAATTCGAATGACGTAAAGCCCCTCTCTTTGCTGGGAGGATTCGGAGAACCCGACTCCTTCTCCCGGGACGGCGGTTTTCTTTCCGGCTTCTGCTGTCCCGATAAAAAGCCAGTTCTTTTTGCCGACGGCTGAGGGCCGGATGGCATTCTCGAAGAGATTGTTGTCGATCTCCACTCGCGCGGCGGTGAAGTAAACCTGCAGCCCGGGCCTGATGGAAAGGGCATCAGCAATGGCCTTGTCTTGTTTGGCGCGCCTCTGGCCGAGCTTGCGATGGGGATGCTCCGCCCGTCCTTTGCGGATGAACCAAAAAAAAACGGTGGAAGCGACATGGAGCCAATGCAAGCTCTTGAGCACATGACTGGCCAAATGCGGCACGCGCACCCAGGGCAGGATCAGAAAGCGCGTGTTGTTGGTCACATAAGCCAGCCCTCGAGCACGCGTCGCCGCGTCCCATCCGATGTGCTCATCCCTCGCCCGGCACTGCCAGGCCGCCGCTCCAAACAAAACACAGGCCAGCGGATTCCCCTGCCGGTCGCTGACGAGATACTGCATGTTTTCCCCGACCGTGCCGCGATGGCTCAGATAGTGGTGCCGCTCCAGCCTCCATGCTCGGCGAGCAGCAAGCGCACTTGCGCGATCTCCGCTTCGCCGAGGAATCGGCCTTGAATGATGCCAGGTTCGAACACAACCGGATCATGGAGGAGAAAAAACAGGAGTTCCGAAAAAGTGAAAATATTTTTTGCCGGCAGAGATTCCCTTTGCCTCCGCGCCCTGCCTCCGCCACAATCCCGGTCAGGTCAAAGACCTGTAAAGTCACAGAAACCATAACATGAAAACAATCCTAACAATCGCAATCCTCGCAGCCGCCACAACCTGCATGGCGCAAGTTCGCAGAGCGGATGTCGAGTTACATGGAATCAAAGAACGGGTACCGATGACCCCGGGCAAATCGGACCAAGGGGTGGTCCCATCCAATCCCAGCTGGTTGGCGGAAGAGAACAGGCAATACTACATCGTCGCGTTAGGCGGCCCGGTGGGCGAGGAATGGACCGCGTATGAATTCAGCTTCGTTCCGGAGGAAGACGGGAGGGTCCAACTGCGCCTCATGGGGCCATGGATGAACCCTGAAACAACCCAAGGAACCCCTCCGATCTGGGTGGCCTACGACAACCTCGTCGTCACCGGTGCCGAAGTCGAAAACCCGGACTTCGAAAAGGGAGACGGACAAGGCTCGATCGATGGCTGGACCACCAAGCCCGAGAATGTCCTCACGAACGCCGGCGGCGCTCAGTCCGGAAAAAACTATGTCAGGGTCACCAACGAAAAGAGCGTCGCACAAGACATCCAGGTGAATAAAGGCCAGGAGGTCACGATCAAGTTCCAGGTCAAGGACGCTGACGGACCGGACAAATAGGCGGGTCTGCCGAATTTTAGCCATCCTGATGTCATCCGGAGAAAATGATGGAACGACGGAACAAGTCGGCGAGCTCGGCGATCCCGCCCTACCGGAACAGGTGGCGCGGTAGCGCCCGGTAGGGACGCCTCGCCGCAGGCGTCCGAGTTCTTTTGCCGACGGAACAAGCCGCCGGGCTCGACAATCCCGCCCTGCCGTGTGACGGTTGACCCGATATGAAACCTCTTCCCCGCCCCGAGTATCCCCGACCGCAGTTCGTTCGCGACGAGTGGCTCTGCCTCAATGGGGAGTGGGAATTCGAGAGCGACCGCGGCGACAGCGGCCTTGAGCGCGGGCTGCTCGGGCGGCCACTCTCGCGGGCGATCTCGGTCCCGTTCTGCCCGGAATCGAAGCTGTCGGGAATCGAAGACACGGACTTCCATATCGCCGTCTGGTATCGCAAGCGCGTGACCCTTCCGGAAGCCTGGAGGGGTCGCCGGTTGCTGCTCCACTTCCAGGCTGTGGATTACGACGCGACGGTGTGGGTCAACGGCGCGGAAGTGAGCCGCCACCGGGGCGGGTTCACGCCCTTCGCATGCGACCTAGGGATCCTGGACGGGAACCGGGAGCTGGAAATCGTGCTGCGGGCGCGGGATTCGAAACGCGACTCCCAGCCCCGCGGCAAACAATGCCTCGATTTCAAAAGCTCGGGCTGCATGTATACCCGCACGACGGGAATCTGGCAGACGGTCTGGATCGAGCCTGTGCCGACGGAGACCGCGCTGCTGCGTCCGCGCCTCACCCCGGAAGCCTCGCGGGGGATTGTCCGGCTCGAACAGGGACTGAGCCGCAGCGCCCCGGGGCTGCAGTTGCGCGTCACGGTCCGCGATGAAGCGGGCGTGGCCGTCAATCAAACAGTGCCTGCCGACCAGGAGTTCACGACCGTCTTGGAATTGGCCATCCCGCAAGACCGCCGCCGGTTGTGGTCCCCGGAAGACCCGCATTTGTATGATGTCGAGATCGAGTTGCTCGACGCTGCGGGCGTCGTGATTGACCGGGCTCTTTCCTATGCCGGGCTCCGCAGCGTGAGTTTGCAAGGAAAGGAATTTCTGCTTAACGGGCAGTCGGTCTTCCAGCGACTGGTGCTCGATCAAGGGTATTATCCTGACGGCATTTTGACCGCGCCGAGCGACGAGGCATTGAAGCGGGACATCGAGCTGGCGATGGCGGCCGGGTTCAACGGGGCGCGCCTCCATGCCAAAGTCTTCGAGGAGCGGTTTCTTTATTGGGCCGACAAGCTCGGGTATCTGGTCTGGGGCGAGTTCGCGGACTGGGGCTGCAACATGTTCGGCAACGCGACCGACCGCAACCAGCCCGGGCCGACCTATATCACCCAATGGCTCGAAGTGCTGGAACGCGACTATTCGCATCCCGCGATCATCGGCTGGTGTCCGCTCAATGAAACCGGCCAGGTCATCGATGATGCCATCCATGTTTTCGACGACACGATCCGGGGCATGTTTCTCGCCACGAAGATGGCCGACCGCACCCGGCCGGTGATCGATTCCTCGGGCTGGTCCCATCGGATCGCCGAGACCGATATTTTCGACTCGCACGACTACACGCAAGATCCCCAAACTTTTGCTGCGCGCCACGCCGCCCTCGCCCAGGACAACCCACTCAAGAACGACACGGAAGGCAAGGGCTTCATCTCCAAGGTCGCCTATCGCGGCCAGCCCTACTTTGTGAGCGAATTCGGCGGCATCCTGTGGAACCCGAATCTCAAGCCCGGCGAGAATGCCTGGGGCTACGGCGAGGGCCCGAAGACGATCGAGGAATTTTACGGGCGCTTTGCTGGCCTGTGCAGCGCGCTCCTCGACCACCCGCACATGTTCGGCTACTGCTACACCCAACTGACCGACGTCTTCCAGGAGAAGAACGGGATTTATTTCTTCGACCGGACGCCGAAGTTCGACATGGAAAAAATCCGGTCGGCCCAGGTGCGCCGGCGGCCAGCGGGACATCCGCACCCGGCCGGTTGAGGCAGAAATGCAAAGCGCCAATCCCGTCCGGCCTCCAGTTTTTATTAACCTCACCTCTCACGATTTTATAAAACATGAAATATCCAAGAACCATCCTCTACGGCGGCGACTACAACCCGGACCAATGGCTCGACTATCCCGGCATCATCGACACGGATTTTGAGCTGTTTAAGAAGGCGCACATCAACACCGTCACCATCGGCGTTTTCGCCTGGGCGACCCTCGAACCCGAGGAAGGCCGCTATGAGTTCGCATGGATGGACGACATTTTTGCGCGGGCCGAGCGGCAGGGGATGAGCGTCATCCTCGCCACCCCCAGCGGGGCCAAACCCAACTGGATGGCGCTCAAATACCCGGAAATCCGGCGCGTCACCCCGGACGGGATGCGCGATCCCCAGAAGGGCCGCCACAACCATTGCCTGACCTCGCCGGCTTACCGGAAAAAAGTGCGCGCCATCAACGAACAGCTTGCGAGGCGCTACGGCCAGCACCCGTCTTTAGCGCTCTGGCATATCTCCAACGAATACGGCGGCTATTGCTACTGCGACCTGTGCATGGGCGCGTTCCAAAATTGGCTGAAGCAGAAATACGGCACCCTCGATGCGCTCAACGCGGCGTATTGGACCCGGTTCTGGAGCCACGCCTACACGGCATGGGATCAGGTCCGGTTCATCGACAGCGGCGTGAGCGGGCTCGTGCTCGACTGGAAACGCTTCATGACCGACCAGTGCTGCGATTTCATCCGCAACGAGATGGAGCCGGTCCGCCGCCTCTCGCCCGATGTGCCAGTGACGACCAACCTGATGGGGACGCATCCCGACTACGATTACTGGCAAATCGCCAAGGAACTCGATGTGGTTTGCTGGGACTCCTACCCGACATGGCACGACCAGGAGACTTCCTTTCACGAGAGCAATGCGCCGCTCAACGCCGCCTTCCGGCACGACCTCACCCGGAGCCTCAAAGGCAAGCCGTTCCTGCTCATGGAGAGCACGCCCAGCCAAGTCAACTGGGCTGCCACTTCTCCCTTGCTTCGTCCCGGCATGCTTCGTCTGGCCAGCCTTCAGGCGATCGCGCACGGCTCGGATTCGGTCTGCTATTTCCAGCTCCGCAAGAGCCGTGGAAGCTGCGAACAATTCCACGGCGCGGTCATCGACCATGTCGGCCACGGCGAAACCCGCGTCTTCAAGGAAGTCGCCAGCCTGGGCTCGTCCCTTGAGAAGCTCGGAGGCCTTGTGGGAGCAGATACCCCTGCCCGGGTCGCGGTGATTTTCGATTGGGAAAACCGCTGGGTGTTCGAGGCCTCACCGGCCCCGATGAACAGGGAAAAACATTACACGGATACGGTGATCGCCCATTACAAACCGTTCTGGGAAGCCGGCGTCTCGGTGGATGTCGTTCATGCGGCGGCGGATTTTTCAAAGTATGATGTCGTCGTCGCTCCGCTGCTCTTCATGGTTTCCGAAGAAACCGGCGCGAGGCTGACCGAATTTGTGGAACGGGGCGGAACGCTCGTCACGACCTACGGCGTGGCGACCGTCAACGAAACCGGGCTGGCCACCTTGGGTGGCGTTCCCGGGCCGTTGCGCAAGGCGCTCGGCATCTGGATCGAGGAATACGATGCCCTCCCGGATGCTTTCCGGCGTCAAGTCCGGCCGGTCGAGGGTCAACCCCACGGGCTTTCCGGTTTGTATGAAGCCCGGCATTATCTTGAGATGGTGCATGCCGAACGGGCGGAAACCCTGGCGGTTTATGGGGACGACTTTTATGCGGGCCAACCGGCGCTCACACTCAACCGGTTCGGCAAAGGCCGCGCCTATCATACCATTTCGCTAAATTAATATGACAGATGAGTTTTGCGCGAAGCGTTTAGTTGAACCTGCATCCAGTCGCGACCAATCAAGCTGAGGACATCGGAAG
>Ga0194039_1000086_pt1 | contig 60306 bp, 45 predicted proteins | sample JunL228m_MetaG_FD_148679 | JGI IMG/M metagenome (GOLD analysis project Ga0194039, IMG submission 148679) | Anoxic zone freshwater microbial communities from boreal shield lake in IISD Experimental Lakes Area, Ontario, Canada - Jun2016-L227-8m | ecosystem: Environmental > Aquatic > Freshwater >...
AGAATAAAGGAGTACTAATATGAAATACATAACAGCAATAATTCAGCCAGATAGAATGGATGATGTCCTAGCTGAACTTGAACGAAATGAGATTCACTATGCTACAGTCACGCCTGTTCTTGGCAGAGGCAGACAAAGAGGTATTTCAACTATTTACAGGAGCCATAAAGAAGTAGGAAGCCTTCTTAAAAAGACAAAACTCGAAATAGCCTTGCCTAAAGATAAAGTTCAAACTGCCATTGATGCAATAACGAAAGCGGCGAGAAGCGGAAATATTGGAGACGGGAAAATTTTCATCATGGATATGGAAGAGTGTATAAGAATAAGAACAGCTGAGAAATCATGGTGATCAGCACCTAATAATAATCATACAGCAAAGGCTTCAGGAAACTGAGGCCTTTATCTTTGAAATGACAGGAAGATTATAATCTCTTAAGGCATTGAGAGTTAATCTCACAATTTTGACAGTCGGGAGAACGCGCCTTGCATCTTTTTCTTCCATGCATAATAAGGAGGAGTGAAAAGTTCCCAAGCATATCACCGTTAACAAATTTTCGAATCTGAATTTCTACCTTTAGAGGATCGTGGGTTGATACGATGCCGATTCGATTTAAAAGCCTGTTTACATGAGTATCAACAGCGAAGCCGTCTCCGTCGAAGAGATGAGAAATAATCACATTGGCTGTTTTGCGACCGACTCCGGGAAGAGTTACTAGTACATCTATAGAATTTGGAATTATGCCATCAAATTTATCCTCAAGCATTTTTGCAGTATTGATGATGTTCTTTGCCTTTGCATGATAAAGACCGATGGGTTTTATAATCTCTTCTACCTCTACTAAAATTGCTCCAGCAAGAGATTGCGAATCAGGATATTTAGAGAATAAAGCAGGAACAGTTTTGTTAACTCTCTCATCAGTGCATTGTGCTGAAAGCATTACTGACACAACAAGCTGAAATGGAGTATTATAATGGAGCGGGCATTTTACATTTCCATAAAGCGTGAAGAGTTTTTCATATATCTCCTCGCACTTTGCTTTTTGGGATACTTTTCCTGATGTCATCTCTTGGCGGCTAACTGAACTAGCATTGAGCATAATTGGATATACGGAATGCCTACTGCTGCTGCGGCCTTGGGCAGAAGACTGCTTGATGTGAATCCAGGAATACTATTCAGTTCAAGGAAATATGGCTTAAGTTCATCTTTGGATAGAATAGCGTCAACTCTGGACATATCTCGGGCGCCTGTTGCCTGATAAGCTTTCAGAGCATATGATTGAATTTCTTTCTGTATTGCCTCCGGAATAACTTTTGAATCAGGAGGGCAATTGTAAATAGTTTCGCCCTGTTGATGTGTATATTTGGCGTCAAAATCATAGAAATCACATGGTGGCTGGATATGAACTATCGGAAGAACCTGGCCATTTAAAACCCCTACTGTAAGTTCATAGCCTTTAATGAATTCCTCTACTAAAATCATTCCTGAAACATCACCAGAAGCATTCTCAAGGGCTTTATCCCATTCAGACATATCTTTAACTATAGATATGCCGAAAGTCGAACCTTCGTTTGGAGCCTTTACTACCACAGGAAGTTTAAGAGAGGCAGGGAAAGCCTTGTCTCCATCTTTCAAGATTTCGTACTTTGAGGTAGGAACGCCATTATCAACAAAGATTTTCTTGGTTTTTATCTTATCAATAATGATTCTTGATGCTTCGCTGCCTGATCCTACAAACTTGAGTCCTTTTCCTTCAAGGACTTGCTGAAGTTGTCCATTTTCACCAAATCCTCCATGAAGTACAGGAAAAACAATATCGATGTTTGTAACCATCTTTTCGGTAATTACAGGTTCGCTGATATCATATTCAACAACATTGTACCCTGCCTCTTTCAAAGCTTTTGAAACTCCTGCTGCTGACTCCAAAGACACAGGTCTTTCATGAGAATTCCCGCCCTTGAGTAAAAGTATATTTAATTTTCTAGGCTCCATGGCAAGCCGTTCTTTGTTTTTACTATCTACAAAGATAACTTCAGGACTTAGATAAATGCCGGTCTTCTCAATTACCTTGGATTTAACTTCCAAGGCGAGCTCTAAAATATCTCTCTCAGAAGAAGAGCCAGTATTTATTATGAAATTCGCATGTATATCACTTACTTTAGCTCCGCCCTTTGCCAATCCTTTACATCCTGAAATATCAAGAAGCTTCCCTGCCACATGTCCAGATGCCGGGTTTTTGAAGATACAGCCCGCATTTCTTTCCTTAGGATAGAATTTGCTCCTAGAGGATAAGCATTCGTTAATCAAAGAAAGTTCAACGCTTTTTTCAGACTTGAAAAGCTTAACTATCATTGCAGTAATAACTACATTTTCCGGCACTGAACTATGCCTATATGACCACTGGATGTCTTTTCCCTGAGAAATCCATGGTTCTCCATCCAGCGTAAACCCTGCTACATCGAGCGCTATATCAGCCATAGTCATGCCAAGTCTGCCGGCATTAGTTCTTATAGAGCCACCTATTGTTCCTGGTATTCCTGCAAGCTTTGCGAAACCTCCGAAACCGAAGTCGGCGCATTTGACGGCTAGTTCATAAAGCGTTGCTCCGGCTCCAACTGTTGCCTGTACATCGCCTAGCTTTATTTTTGAAAAATCATTATTTTTAAGCCTTAAAATTATTCCGTCATAAGGAGCGTCAGTTCCTATAGTATTGCTCCCTGAGCCTATAGAAAATATAGGAATTTCTTCTTTGTGGCAGAACTTGAGAAGTTCTGAAAGAGACACATCATCACTAGGCTCTGCAACAAGTTTTGCATAACTTCCAATCCCGATAGTAGTAAGCCTTGACCAGGGAATATTCTTATGAAACTTTATTGTCTTAAATTTATCTTCAATTGCTTTTATGGTACTTTCTGAGAGAATATTCATCATAAGGAAACCTATTTTTATCTTTGGTGTAAAGGATGGATTGTTACTTATTGTAAACTTTGGCAGGATCAAAAACTCGCTCGCCTACAACTGATATTGAGCCATCATTTGGGTTGAGTTTTCTAAAGAAGCAGGATTTGTATCCTTCGTGGCAAGCGGCATCTCCGAGCTGATTTACCTTAAAAATGACTGTATCTTCATCGCAGTCAATGAAAATTCCTTTTATCTCTTGGATATGTCCCGATGATTCACCCTTCTTCCAGAGTTTTTTTCTTGACCTTGACCAATAGGTTGCCGCTCCTGATTTGAGCGTCTCATTCCATGATTCTTCGTTGATATAGGCTAGCATCAAAACTTCATTTGTTTTGTAGTCTTGAGCTATGGCAGGTATTAGGCCGTCTGGGGATTTGCTGAAGTCTAGCTTTAACATAATTTTCCTTGAAAGCTTAAATGTTTCAGAAGTATATGTAACTATGCTTACTCTAAAGCTCAAGAGTTAAAAAACACTTAAAAACCTTTAAATTACTTTAATATTTGTTTTATTTTTACGATGAAATCGCCATAACTATTTCATTTAATGAAAGCTAAACTAGAATATCCACTTAAAGCATTTGCGGCGTCGGTAGGCAGTCGCTCTGGAAACAGAGAGGAAAGTCCGGACTCCATAGGGCGGGAAGTCCTGTTTTAAACGGGATGCCGTAGAGTAAATCTGCGGAAAGGAAAGCGCCACAGAAAATAAACCGCCTTGCTGCTTCGGCAGTAGGGTAAGGGTGAAATGGCGGTGTAAGAGACCACCGTAGAAATGCGTAAGTATTTCTGCAAGGCAAGCCCCTTCCGGAGCAAGGCCAAATAGGGGATTCGCTGCGGCCCGCAGCTATAATCCCGGGTTCTGGCCGCATAGACAGATGATTGCCATCCCTGAAAAGGGAAACAGAATCCGGCTTATTCCGGCGTCGCTTATTTTATAACAATTTTAACTTTAAGAGAGAGCAATTATGACGCTTGAACTTTTGAAATCGAGCATAAGGGATATTCCTGATTTCCCTAAGAAAGGGATACTTTTCAGAGATATTACGCCACTGCTTAAGGATCCTAAACTGATCATTGAAACCGCTGATTTAATGGCCTCCAACTACGCAAAACTTAATCCCACCATAATTGTCGGGCTCGAATCGCGCGGTTTTATCTTCGGAATGGCTCTTGCCTGCAGAATGGGCTTGGGATTTGTTCCGGTCAGGAAGAAAGGCAAATTGCCATATAAAACATTTTCTGTAAGCTATGAACTTGAATACGGTACAGATTCAATAGAAATACATCAGGACGCCATTAAAAAAAGCGATAGGATTATAATCGTAGATGATCTTCTGGCTACCGGGGGAACAGCTGTAGCGGCTGTTAATCTTCTGAAAAAATTTGATGCCGAAATTCTTGGTCTGGAGTTCTTGATTGAACTTGAGTCTCTTAAGGGAAGAGATAAGCTCAAGGGATTCAGAGTCAATTCAATAGCATTATATCCTTAACATCCAGCAGCTGATATGCTTTCCAATCCATGATATATGCTATAATAAGCGACATTCATTCTAATTTAGAAGCGTTAAACGCTGTTATTAAAAAATGCTCTTTACTGGGAGTAGAGCAGTATATCTGCCTTGGTGACATCGTAGGATACAATGCCAATCCGCTAGAGTGCATCGAAATCGTCAGGAAGCTTCCCATACATACAATAGTTAAAGGTAACCATGATGAGTATGCAGGATCTGATATTCGTATAGATGGAATAAACCGTTCCGCAAAAGAATCTATCGAATGGACTAGGCTTCAGCTCAATTATGAGAATAGAAAATGGCTCTGCGAGAACAAACTTAAAGATGTAAATGTCAAAGACGGAATAACTGCAGTTCATGCTACTTTGGATTCACCCGAGGCCTGGAATTATATTTTCGACATTAAACACACTGTTGCCAACTTTTCATACCAGATGACGCAATTTTGTTTTTATGGGCATACGCATATCCCGGCGTTATTTGAAAAAGACCCTAAAATCACAGACAGCTCCCTTGGAATTAAAAAAATTATCGAATGGGAAATTATTTCTCCTTCAGAAGAGGTAATGACTTTTAAGCCTATAAAGGGCAAGAAATATTTGATAAACACAGGCAGCATCGGGCAGCCCCGCAATGGAGATACCAGAGCTACTTTTGCTATTTTTGACACAAAAAAAATTACCCTTAGCAGATATTGCATAAAGTATGACATTGAATCTACTCAACGGAAAATATATGATGCTTTTCTTCCTGAGTCCCTTGCCGTAAGATTAAGTCATGGCCGTTAATTAGTTTGGAGTAAAATGGACACGAATACAATAAAAATTTGTGATATAAACGACATACCACGACTGAAAAATGATCTCGGCTACCGCAGGATACTTATAGTCAAACCAAGCAGCCTGGGCGATATTCTGCACGCTTTTCCTGCTTTCTATCTACTCAGAAAGAGTTTGCCTGAGGCGAGAATTGACTGGGTCGTAAATTCAAATTTCTCAATGCTTCTCTCTTATATCAGACAGGATTTAAGTAAAATTATCAACTTTAGACGAAACGAGTTTAGGGAAACCTCTCACGCGCCCAAAGCCTTGCTCGAACTCATAGGGACCTTACGAACAAATCGCTATGATCTCATAATTGATATGCAGGGTCTTATGCGTAGCTCTATGATGACTTTCGTAGCGAGAGGCACGCACAAAGCCGGGTTTGCAAATGTAAAGGAAAAGATGTCAGGCATCTTCTACAATATAAAAGTAAGCGTGCCCGAAACCATAACTCACGCAATTGAAAAAAACTGCCATTTAATATCAAGCATATTGGGAATCGAGAATGTAATTCCTGACTTTAAACTTCCGCAGGTGGGAATATCAGATATAAGATCAAAGCTAGCAGCATATGGCATTGATAAAGACGATAAATATCTAGCGATTTCTCCCTCTGCCAGATGGAAGACAAAAACATGGCCGCCTGAATTCTTTGCCAAAATTATAGATGCAGTTGGATCTGAGTTTCCCAACAAGAAATTCATCTTGCTCGGAGCAAAAAGTGAATTCGAAGCATCAGAAAAAGTTTCTTCGCTCTGTAAAATTGCTAAACCAATAAATATTTCTGGCAGTACATCTTTAAATGAACTTGGCGAAATTATCAGAAGAGCAGAAGCTTTTATAACAAATGATAGCGGACCAATGCATATTGCGGCATTCCTACGGGTTCCAGTATTTGCTATGTTTGGCCCTACTTTTCCTGACAAAACAGGTCCGTACTGGCCATGGCACAAAGTTTATCAGGCAGATAAAGGCTGCGTCAGATGCCTGAAGCGTACCTGCCAAAGAAACGATGTTCAGTGCCAGAACAATATTTCGGCAGAACCTGTGATAAAAGATCTGATAGCAAAACTTAACGAGATAAAATGAGTAAAAACCCAACTTTATTCCTGGTCTCTTTCCTTGCGCTCATTTGTTCTACTTCTCTTTTTGCTCAACTTGCCATGAATTTGAAACTCAACGGCCAAAACTACATAAGATATGAAAAGATATATGCTAGACTTACCATCAAAAATCAGTCCGGTCAACCCATAGTTTTTGGTTCAAATAAAAATTTACAATGCAAAATTTCTTTTGAAATAGAAACGATAAAAGGGGACCGTCCAAAAAGTTTGGAATATCCAATGTATGAAATAACAGATACCCTCCTGCCTGCAGGAGAAAAACAAACCTTTTCTATCCCGATAACCAGGTACTTTGAATTCTCAAGCGATGGCAAATACAGGATTAAAGCGATTGTAACGCACGCTCAACTTCCGAAATCCTATGAAACAGAACAGGTCGAATTCAATATAGTTGACGGCAAAGTCGTTTGGAGCACATCTGTAGGCGCTCCCTCTCTATCGTCAGAAGAAGGCAGTGATCTCAAGATAGACAAAAGGACTTTCTCGATTATCTCTTATTTCGATGGAACGAGCAAAATATTTTGCCTTTTAGTAGAAGATGACAAACATATTTATGGCCTCACCAAAGTAGGGTACGATATAGGCACAGTGAAACCGCAATGCGAAGTTGACAGGCTCTCTAATTTGCACTTGTTAATTCAAAGTTCAGCCACAATTTTTTCATATTTCATTTATGATATAAACTGCAGACTTGAAGACAAAGAAGTTTATAAGAAAATAGATGAGTACACTATCCCCACGCTTCTTAAAGATGAAGCAACTGGAAGAATTGGTGTCGTTGGTGGGATTATAGCTGTAGAAGGTGAAGATTATACTGAAAAAAAAGAGGCTTCAATGCAAAAGGCTAATGACAAAAAATCTAATTGAGATACAGAATGCAAACCTATTTCTAGACAGCAAGCAGATTCTGCATGATATAAACTGGAAGGTTTTGTCATCAGAACATTGGTTTATAATTGGCCCGAACGGCTCAGGTAAAACAACACTGACTAGAATGCTTCTTGGTTATATCTGGCCTATATTCGGGGCAAAAGTTTCAATTCTTGGCAATACATACGGTGACTGTAATATATTTGCTGTCAGAAAGAAAATAGCATGGATAAGCCCATTCCTTCAGAACTGGACTTCTACATCTAAGGATTATACTGTCGAAGAAATTATTATTTCAGGAATTGATTCAACTATAGGTTTATTCAGAGCCGCTGAAAGTTTTGAAATTAATCAGGCTTTAGAAATATTAGATAAAATCGGAGGAAGCCATCTAAAAAGTAAAACTTTTTCTCATCTATCTTCAGGCGAACAAATAATAGCTCTTATGGCAAGAGCATTGATAAAGAAGCCTGAACTTATAATACTTGATGAAGTTTGCGCTCATTTGGATCTTAGAAATAGAGAACTATTCCTTAAAATTATAGACAACTTTGCAAGAGATAAGAATTCGCCTGTTATAATTTTTGTAACTCAGAGGATAGAGGATATTACCGGCGCATTCGAAAAAGGTTTGGCATTAAGGAATGGTAGAATTTTAGTTTCAGGAGACAAGAAAGATGTTTTATCTGAAAAAAACCTTAAGGATATCTTCGATTTGGATATAAATTTAATAAAGACTGACTCGGGACGATATTGGCCGATAGTCGGCAAATAAGAAGACAAAAGGAATAAAAAGCTTACGATGACTACTCAATTAACTGGTGTAACAAATAAAGAGAAATGGTTTTTTGAATATAAAAACACAAATAAAAATACTTTTTCATTCAGCTTTGCTGGCCGGGATATCTTCGAATCAGAAGGCGTAGAAATGGGTGTCTTAAAAGAGACTCAAGGCATTATCAAATCCGTAAGGCCTCATCACTCGGAAAAAACCAAATGGAGTTCCGTTGATTCTGAAACAGTACTTCCCTTTGGCTCTGAGCCCAGAATCAGCAGAAGTTGCGAACAGGCTTCGAACCATTTCAGAGTAACTACAGATGTATCAGTTTTCTCGAAAATTGCATTGGAATCTATCTGCGTGGATTCATTGAAGATTAAAGGCGAATGGAAAGAAATAGATACTTATTGCCAAAAAAACCTAGAAAGTCAGGAGATAGTCAAAGAAACAATATTAGTTGAAGATCTGAGCAGTAAAGGAATCATTTTTGACTATGCCCCGATCGCCGTTGTTTTTAGAGATGAAAATGGAATAGAAGTTGAGATTGGAACAGGTTACGACCTTTGGCGCTGGAATAATTCAGATCGCTTTGCTGCAAAAAGATTGTTCTCTATAAAAAAGGGAAAAGGCTGTATTCTATTAGATAGAAAACCTCTTGTTTGGAAAAATGAATACGAAATTTCTAAATTCAACTTCCGTTACACTTGGTACTTTTCATGGAGAAAATCTGATATAGAGGATCCTGAAAAGAAAAGTTCGTCAAGAAGAAAGACAGAAACTCTAGAGATAGTCAACAATAAACTTGTCCCGGCGAATGAAAGTTTTACTTCTGTGGCAAATGTCTCAATATTGGCAAATTGGCCTGAGAGCGCATGCGCTTCAAATAAGAGAGAACCCTGCTTTGCCTCAAGACAAACTGAGAATCTTTTGAAACACTTTGTGAGATCTACGCTCACTAATAATATCAAAGACAGAGAAAAGAAACTTACGCTGAGAGATGTAGAACCCAAAATATGCTTCAAAGCAAGCCATCTTGAAAGAAGTAAACAGGAAGCATTTACTCATTGGGATTACTTCTATGTAATGGCTTTCTGGGAGTGGGCTAATAGGTATCTTGCCACTTCTGGAAGAAATTTCTGCATAACCCTGAAAAGTGATTCTGTCCTGGCAGAACTTCCATCCGCATCAGGCCTTGCAGGTTTGTGATTTTCCTCTATTTTAACTCACATACTGAAACAAAAACCTAAAAGAATGGAATGCTTAATTTCCCTTCTTTTACCTTGGTTTTGAGGTATTCTTTAAGCTTGTATAGGATCATAGGAATGACACAAATAGGCACTCCCACATAAAGAGCAGTCCTCAATTCAGGCGTAAATACCATTGCCACCATACACGCAATCTGAAGCACCACCGAGCCAAGAGTGAGGTATGGGAAAAATGGCGTTTTGAACTTAAGTTCTCTTCCTTTTGCCTCAGCTTGTTTTCTAAAACGGTATTGAGTCAAACCGATTGACATCCAACATAATGCACCTGAAAATCCTGATAGAGCAAGGAGATATTTGTAAACAAATTCGCTTTGATCCAAAGTATAAAATATCACAAATAACCATGTGACTATTATAGAAAAAATAGTTGCTCTATACGGGATTTTGCTCCTGTTAAGCTTCATAAAATAGGCGGGCGCCATTCTTCCCATTGAAAGAGAGTAAAGCGCCCTTGCAGCTGCATAAAGACCGGAATTAGAGGTAGAAATTGCAGCTGTCAGAATGATAAAAGAAAAGCATCCACCAATAGTAGTAAACCCATAATGGCTCAAAGCATCTGCAAAGACGGACTGTGAAAGGCTTGCTTTATTCCAAGGGAAGATCATTACAAGCAAAAGCATAGGCACCACATAGAGCGCAAGTATGCGGATTGTCACATTTCTTATTGCCGAGGGTATAGTTTTTTCGGGATCTTCACTCTCAGCCGCTGTAAGTCCTATTATTTCAGAGCCTTGAAAGTTCACAAGCACTATGACCATTGTAAGCAAAATAGCCACAAGCCCTTTCGGGAAAAATCCGCCAGACTCTCTAATGACAGACCACCCTATAAAATGAGATGGAGTTGTTGCAGGGGCGTGTCCTGCCAATCCCACTACTATTAAAAATGCGATAGCAGAAAATCCAACTAGAGCGGCAATTTTTACATATGCCAGCCAGTATTCTACCTCGCCAAAAAGCGATACATTTATAAGGTTCATAGCAGTTATAACAACGCCAAACATTATCGCCCAAATAACAGGGCTGACACTCGGGACAAGTACATTCATGATTATTCCGGCAGCAATCATTTCAGATGGAACATAGGAAACCCAGGTTAGCCAATATGACCAGCCTATTCCTGTGGCCCAGGTCGGAGAAAGGTATTTTGCTTTGTATCCTATGAAGGAAATATCCTTATTAGCTACGGAAAGCTCACCCAAACTCAGCATCACTGATACTACAATAAGCCCTCCTATAAAATAACTTATGACAGCAGCAGGGCCGGTAAGTTCGAGGACATACCCACTTCCTAAAAAATAACAGCTCCCGATAATTCCACCGAGAGTAATCATCTGCATATGCCGTTTTTTTAACCCTCGGGACAAAGTATTTTTATGCATAAAAGCATCTCCAAATCATAAGTATTTTTACGATATTTAAAGGGGGTCTTATGGTACCGTTGTTTTTAAATATTACTCAGCATTATTATCAGGCAATATACGATACCTGGTTAATCCGGTAAGCTTAGTATCGCCTATTTTTTCAACATCTCGCATTATAGCGAGAAAAGATTATAATCTCTACTTAAATAAACTTTTTTTTATCGTTAACGACAAATGGGAAGCATAGAACTAGTCATTATTTGCCTGATGATACTTATCAATGGTATTTTTGCAGCTTACGAACTTGCATTGACCTCAATAACATCAGGCAGACTCAAGCACCTGACCGAGCAAAACATTAAAGGCGCGGCTTCAGCGCTCAGAATGCGATCGAGAAGCGAGGCTAGTTTGGCCGTTGTCCAAATCGGAATAACAATTATTGGGGCTATTACTGCCGCTATCGGAGGAGCCGAAGCTACAGAAAAAATCGTCCCTTATATTAATAAATTCCTTACAATGCCCGGATTGCTTACCGAGATTATTGCTATCGGAGCCATTGTGGTGCCATTATCAGTAATGACTATTATCGTTGGCGAACTTGTGCCAAAAACCATTGGTCTCAAACACAATGAAAAGATTTGTTTGCTTTTCAGTCCTGGAATGGAAATATTTTCTTCAATAGTTTATCCGCTGGTTCTCTTTTTTGAATGGACAACAAAAAAGATAGTCCAACTTTTCGAAAAAAATATGGATAACTTCTCTCCGGTTGATCTTGGAATAGTTGAACTCAGAGCGCAGGCAAGAGCTTTGACCGCCGAAAGGATAATTAACCCTTTTCAGGAACGCCTTATCATAGGAGCCAGCAACTTGGCCAGAATAAAGCTTGCTGATATTCTGATTCCATCCGACGAATTAGTAATTCTTTATGCTGATGGCAAGCTTTCTGACCATTTTATAACAGCGCATCTCGAGGCTTTTACCAGATTCCCAGTTTCAGAAAATCCCGGTGATGCTCAATCGATAATAGGTTACGCCAACATAAAAGAGCTCATATTCCTTGCCAAAACACACCCTGACAATCCAAACTTGAGAGAGATAACACGCCCGATACAATCCTATATTGCTACAATGAGCATAGGGGAAGCTTTTACTCTTATGATGAGAGGGCACATCCACTTGGCGCTTGTAAAAAACAGCGAGGGAAAAGTTCTAGGAATGGTTACATTGGAAGATATTCTTGAAGAGGTAACAGGCGACATTCAAGATGAGTTTGACCGGCTGCCAAAACATATAACAAATTCGGGAAAACAATTTGTTGTCGGCGGCGGCGTTAATATGGCTGTTCTAGCCTCCAAAATTGATAAAATAGATCTTTTGAGAGACCTTGAGAAAGCAAGTATGACATTCAGTGAATGGGTAAAGTCAAATCACGATAAAAAGAAGATCACAGGTGGCGATGTGGTGCATATCAACGGCTTTACCGTGCTCATCAGAAAAGTTAGGAGAAACCAGGTACTTGAAGCTCTTCTTTCAGTCAATTAGCTCTCTTTTTATTGTGCTGCTACTTAACTCGATTCCAGTATTCTGTTCTACCGATTAGAGAAACTCCTTTATAGCCTCTGAGTTTAAGCTTTTCGCCGTTATCAAGAACTTCGATTTTACATTTGTAAACTTTTCCATTATTAGGATCGGTAATTGTGCCTCCGCTATATTCATCTCCATCTAAGCTCATGTCTTTAAGAATAATCAAACCCACAACAGGTTTATCTTTTTCATTGCCTTCGCCTTTTTCAAATACTTTCCCTTGATCTTCAGGTAGAAGTAACTTCGTTATTTTTCCATAGAATTTTCCTTCAGATTGATATATCTCTACAACGGCTTTCTCTTTACCGCTATCATCGTCAGTGGTTTTCCATTGGCCAAGCAGAATAGAGGTTGGCAAAGTAGAAATCTGAATTGCCTGTCCAGATTTGCAGGAGTAAAGCAACAAAATGACTATTCCAAGAGATACAAAATAAACACAAAGTTTTAAAGCTTTAACTGAAATGATTTTATTTTTCATACTGTCCATTTATTCGTGCATTTTGCCTTTGTATGTGATCAATGATTGTTATTGCGGCCATCGCTTCTACTACCGGAACTATACGGGGGCAGATGCAAGGATCATGCCTACCTTCAACACAGCATACGGCATCATCTCCATTAATATTAATAGTCTGTTGTTCTAGGGAAATCGATGGTGTAGGTTTGACAGCGATTCTAAAAATTATATCTTGCCCCGTAGATATGCCGCCAAGAATTCCACCGCTGTTATTAGATAGAAAACCGTCACAGGATATCTGGTCATTATTCTCTTTGCCGGTCATATCGGCGCATTTAAACCCAACTCCGAATTCTATTCCTTTTACCGATGGTATTGACATCATGGCTTTAGCTAAATCAGCATTTAGTTTATCAAAAATTCCTTCACCGATTCCTGCAGGAACTCCTGTTATGATGCACTCAACTATTCCACCTGCTGAATTATGCTCCCTTTTTAATTGTAGAATTTTCTGTTTCATAAGCTCAGCCGCTTCACAATCAGGCGCTTTCATATCATTCTTATCAATTTCTGAAAGTTCGATTTTTTTACACTCAATCCCCGCTGCTTTAATTACGAAAGCTATTGCCGCAATATTTAATTTGGCAAGCATCTTTTTAGCAACTGCTCCAGCCGCTACTCTTGATAGGGTTTCCCTGCCAGAGGACCTCCCGCCGCCTCGGTAATCGCGAACTCCATACTTTTTAAAATATGTATAATCAGCATGCCCTGGCCGGAATATTTCTTTTAAGTTCTCATATGATGATGAGTTATGGTCTTCATTGTAAACAACCATTGCAATAGGCGTACCGGTGGTCTTGCCCTGAAAAACACCTGATAGTATCTGCACTTTGTCTGATTCTTTGCGTTGCGTGACAAGCTCAGAAGTTCCTGGCTTACGCTTGTCCAGATCTTTTTGGATATCCTCTTCGGAAAGCTCAATCCCAGCCTCAGCTCCGTCAATAACCACACCCAAAGCCTTTCCATGAGATTCTCCGAAAGTTGTAACTTTAAAAAGTGTTCCAAATGAATTCCCGGACATTTAGCTAGCTCCAAGTTTATTTCTGGTTTAAAATGCCGCCTGCGATAATAATTTCTACATTCTCACTATTTAGAAAATGACTTAAAGCCAAATCCAAAGTTTTTCCGCCAGGCTTTACAATAGTAGCCTTAATTTTGCTTTCTGAACGCAATTGAGTTATAACATCATCAATAGCAATGGAGTCGCCTTCATCTATTTTGGAGTAATCGGTGCTATTCCCAAAAAAGAGAGGGATTATTCCGAAATTAATAAGGTTAGCAGTATGAATCCTTTCCATAGAAATAGCTATTACAGCTTTAACCCCCAAGTACATCGGACATATTGCAGCATGTTCTCTTGAAGAACCTTGGGCATAACTTTCTTCTGCGACTATTATTCCATGAGCGCCTGAGTTTTTTACAGTTTCGGCTCTTTCTGAAAATGTTGGTTTACCATCTATATTGAAACATTCAAAGACTACTTTTGAGTAAGCTGGAATGTTGCTTCTGAGTTTGAGATGTTTTCCTGCAGGCATTATGTGGTCAGTAGTTATTTTGCTTCCAACCTTGATTAACACTTTGCCGTTAATGTTCTTAGGAAGAGCAGTATTCAAAGGCGGATTGCCGAGCGTTGGCTTCCTGATAATTGTGACTGCCGTTGCTTTTTCCTGAGAAATAGGAGGAATAATCATGTTGTCATTTATGAGAAATATTTCAGGAATCTCGAGTTTTGGCATATCGATTTCGAGGTCTCTCGGGTCAGTAATGACACCTGTTAAAGCTGATGCGGCGGCTACGGCCGGGCTAACCAGATAAACTTTATCGTTTTTGGTACCTGTTCTTCCAGCAAAGTTGCGGTTAAATGTTCTCAATGAGATGCAATCGTCAGCCGGACTCATTCCCTGACCGATGCAGGGACCACAGGCAGACTCAAGGATTCTTGCTCCTGCAGCAATTATCGGAGAGATAATTCCATTTCTTGAGGCCATTTCGAAAACCTGTTTGCTTCCTGGAGCGACACATAAAGATATATTATCGTTAATCTTTCTGCCGTCTAGCATCTTAGAAACAAGGCAAATATCAAGATATGAACTATTTGTGCATGAACCAATAATCACCTGATCCACTTTTATCCCTTTCAAATCGCTGATTTTTTTGATGTTATCAGGGCTTGAAGGACAGGCGGCAAGCGGTTCGAGAGTATTAAGGTCTATGTAGATAACTCTGTCATATTGCGCATCTTTGTCAGCGGTAATTTCTTTCCAACTGTCTGCTCTTGACTGAGCTAATAGGAACTTTTTAGTCGTTTCATCAGAAGGGAACACAGATGTAGTTACTCCAAGCTCAGCTCCCATATTTGTTATAGTAGCTCTCTCTGGCACAGATAGAGTTTTAATTCCATCACCAAAGTATTCGACTATTGATCCGACATTGCCTTTAGTTGTTAGCGTCTCCAAAACTTTAAGAATAATATCTTTGGCAGATACAAAATTCTGAAGTTTACCCGAAAGTTTTACTCCAATTATTTTAGGATAAGAAAGCCTGAATGGCTTCCCTGCCATTGCCAAAGCAACATCAAGACCGCCTGCTCCTATTGCCAGCATCCCAATTCCGCCATTTGTGGTCGTATGTGAATCTGAACCAAGAAGAGTTTTTCCCGGAATGCCAAAGCGCTCTAGATGAACTTGATGACATATCCCATTGCCTGGTCTTGAAAAATAAACACCTTTTGAAGCAGCGACAGTTTGAAGGTAAAGATGGTCATTGCAGTTTTCAGAACCATTCTGCTGAGTATTGTGGTCAACATATGAAACTGATAACTCAGTCTTTATGTGATCAATATTCATCGCTTCAAGTTCAAGGTATGCCATTGTACCTGTGGCATCCTGAGTTAGAGTCTGGTCAATTTTTATGGCAATATCAGCGCCTGCTGTATGAGTTCCATTAACTATGTGTTCAGCCAAAATTTTCTGAGTTACTGTTCCTTTAGCCATTTTGTCGTTCCTTTGGTCTTTTGTAGTCTTTGTGGTAAGTGAATTACTTGTTCTTGTTAATATATTTCCATGCATATATAGCAAGAGCTATAGTTGGAAGAGTGCCTGCAAGATAAGGCGGCATTATTCCTCTATTGCCAAGAATAGCAAATAACTGTGAAATTGTAAGATAAATTATTATTACGGCCACTGCCGAAATTACAGACACCATTATGCCCCTTCTCATATTTTTGCCGGCAATAGGTACTGCGACCATGACAGAAAGTATGCACACCCAAGGGAATGCAAATCTTGTTGCCAGTTCAGTTTTTAGCGTATTTTTTGACAGCGGATCGAGTTCCTTGGAAATAGAAAGTCTTCTTATTATGTCGCCAGTAGTTATCTCGTCGGGATTTTTAATGGTATTTAGAATGTCTTCCGGGTCTTCGATAATTGTTCCAAGTGAGCTGTATTCAGGGCTATCCTTGTCTAGTAGTGAAACTTTTGTTGTAACAGGGACTATAAAAGTTTGCCTTGTATTTGTTTTTAATTTTTCTAAATCATCGCCAAGAGATATATCTTTGTATTTTACCAAGGTGGTATTGTAAAATTTCCATCCATCCACTTCTGAATAACTGGATTTAGGCGCATATAATTCCATCTGGAGCCGCCCTTTTGAATCGTATTTTTTTAGTTGAACTTCATTTTGCTCGTTTATGTTCTCAAATGATTTGATTAGCCATGTTCTTTCATTGTCGGGGCTTCTGTACATCAGCATATTTGTCAGCCTTTTAAAATAATCGGGATTTCCAATAGACTTAACAATTATTTGAGCCTCCATATTGCATCGCGGCACTAAACTTTCATTGAACCAGTAATTCACTCCCGTCACTATCAATGCAACGACATATATTGATGCTCCGCACCTCACAAGAGAAATTCCGGATGCCCTCATTGCAGTGATTTCATTATTCATACCCATTTTTGCCATAGTGTAAAGGCAAGCAAGCATAAGCGATAAAGGAAGCACGAAGAGGATATCTCCGGGCTGTTTTAAAAGAAAATATGATATTCCACCCCAAATTGTCGCTTCAGGAGAAAGGAAATCACCAAGATTGTTAATAAGGTCGCCTATGAGGAAGAGCATACAAAATGCCATCATGCAACAGGCATAAATAATCAGAAATTCTCTAAATATATAAGAATCTATTACCGGCAAAAAGGTAAATTTCCTCTTGACCTTGGTCTCAAATATCTGATCAAACTTTGTACTGGATTTTACCTTAGCCATTGTTTTCCATATTGTAAGTAATTATTTAAAATGAGCCCTTAAGATACTTCCTTGTATTGAAGGAACAAGTTTAGTCCAAAAATTCTAATATTGAACAGGCCTAAAAACAGCGTCGCCTTTTACGAAATCTATTTTTTCGAGTTGGACAAATACTGTATCTCCTGGTTTATAGCTGGACGACCCTCTTTCTGATGTAAGTTTGCCTTTTGCCTTTCTGAAATCCCCTTTCATATATTTTACAGGCACGCATCCGGAGATACCTAAAGATAATAAGTCCACAAATATCATAGTTGATCCTATATGCCTTATTACCGACTCATAAATTTCTAATTTATCCTCCATCATCAACTTATTTAGATAGTGGAGCTTGAGTCTGTCATTTGCGGCAAAGTAGGCATTATCAGTATTTTTTTCTTTTTCCGTACAATCCAGCGCGGCTCTGGCCATTTCCTCTTCTGTTCTTACTTTTCCTGTTGTGTCTGAATCCCAAAGCTGCTGATGAGTGGTAAGGTCTGAATATCTTCTTATCGGGCTTGTGAAATGACTGTAGAGACCTTTGCCCAGACCAAAGTGAATTGACGCTTTTTCCGAATAAAGGGCTCTGCTCAATGCTCTTAAAAATGCAGAACTTATAATTTCCTCATAGCTTTTGCCGTGAATTTTCTCTAGGAATGATTTACAAGCTACTCTTCCTGAAGCAAGATCTCCTGTATTGATTTTAAAAACATCTGCTACGAAATTGGAGAATTCTTCGAGCTTCTCTGCATCAGGTTCAGGGTGAATTCTGTAAATTCCTGGTATCCTTTTATTTGTAAGTTCTCTTGCTACGGCTGAATTGGCCGCAAGCATATATTCTTCGACCAGCTGGTCAGCTTCACCCTGCTTTTTGCGTTCAATTCCGAATATTTCACCAGTAGCATCATCTCTCAAAACTCTTATTTCCGTAGTAGTCAGATCTAAAAACTTCTCATTAATATTACGGTACTCTCGCATAGCCTTATAAACTTCGATTAGCCTATCAAGGTTCCCGGTTAGCTCCTCATTCCATCCTTCAACTATCTTTTTGTTCTTGATATAATCTTCAACTTGCCCAAAATTCAACCTGTTTCTAATTTGAATTTTGCTATGCGTTCTTTTGTAGTTCTTAATCTCTCCTGTTTTCATATTAACTGTCAGCAAAACAGTATGAGCCAAACTTTCTTTATCTGTCGTGAGGCTCATTCTCCTTGTCAATCCTTTGGGCAGCATAGGAAGAGTATTGCCTGGAATGTAAGCGCTAAACCCTCTTTCTCTAGCTTCTTTGTCAAAATATGAACCAGGTGCAATGTATGCTGCGACATCCGAAATATGCACGCCTATGATACAGTCATTCTTGGTTTTGCCTGGCATAAATGAAACAGAATCATCAAAATCTTTAGCGTCGTGCGGGTCTATTGTGATACAGTAATGAGAGGTAAGATCTTCTCTTTTTATCTCTCTTGGCTCTAACTCAATAGCCTTCTGGTTTTCCTCTTCAGTATAAGGAGCCATGATATTAAATTCCTGAATTATGGCCATCATGTCGGCTGTCATATCGCCAGCTTTGCCTATTACTTCAGTTATTTCGCATACAGTTACAGCATGCCTGGAATCAACATCTCCCTTGTATTTTATGTTGGCCTTGACCCAATCACCTTTGACTGCTCCCTTAGTCGAGCCTACAATTTTTATATTCTCCGGAATTCGCCTGTTCAATGGTCTCAAAGCCAAACCTTCTCTTCCGCTCATAAGTTCGCCAACAATACCTGGACGGAACCTCTCGATGACCTCATAAACTATTCCGCATGGCCCTTTCTCTTCCGACTTTTTATCGCCTTCTAGAATTTTTATTTTAACAGTATCTCCATCCATAGCTGAATTAATATGCTTGGCAGGTATGAAAATATCTTTGTCTTCTTCTTTCGCATCGGCAAGCTTTACAAACCCAAATCCGTGCTGAGTGATGCTAATTCTGCCGATTGCAAGCACTTTCTGGGAAACTGCTTTGACTATATTTTTTCTATCTTTGACAACATTTTTATTGTTCTCAAGATTATCCAAAACTCTCTCAGCAATGTGCATTTCTTTTTTCTTTTTTAATTTGAGCATTTTGAAGATTTCGGCAGGGTATCTGGGACCATCTTTAAGGATTTCGAGGATTTTCTGCTCAATTTCTTGGTGTAATGATTTAACTTTACTTGAAGGCATTTATGCGCTCCGTTTTGTAGTTCTGGAAAGAGATTTAAGATTCATTGCCTATCATTGTAACAGGATTGGGTGCCCTTTCAATAGCCAAGTTCTTAGCAAGATCATCTGGAAGCAACTTGAACAGATGATAGAAAGTCTTTATAATCCAAACAAAATTAAGGACTAAATAATATGATAAAAAATATTCTTGATCATGACCTTTTTATTTTCGACTTGGACGGTGTTGTTTATGAAGGAACAAGAGCATTGATTAACTCAATTGAGTCGCTTTGCAAACTTCACAAAATGGGCAAACAAATCGCCTTTTTTACCAATAATGCTACTCAAACACCAGAAAATTTTGCTCTAAAAGTATCTTCAATGGGCTACAAATGCGATAAAAACCAAATATTTACCAGTGCGCTTGTTTGCGGCAATGCGCTCTCTTTAAAGTATCCGAAGGGCAGTAAAGCCTTCGTGATAGGCGAAATGGGACTTATTTCAGCTCTTAGCAATGGTGGTTTTACAATTATTAACGAAGACTATTCTTTCGATCAAATTATAGAGAATGAAACGATCGTTTCTTCCGTAGTTGCTGTCGGACTGGATAAAAATGTCAGCTACAAAAAATTCGCCGCCGCTTCCCAGTTAATAGCGAGGGGTGCCCATTTTTATGCGTCAAATGCCGATGCTACATTGCCTGATGTTCATGGTTTTCTACCTGGAGCCGGATCTTTGGTTTCCTTTATGATAACAGCGACGGGAAAAGAACCTTGCCATATCTTTGGAAAACCTGACCCGGAAGGTATTTTTCAGATTCTGAAGAGATTCAACATAACAAAAGATAAGGCTGTTATGATCGGTGATAGAATAGATACAGATATTTTGTGCGGCAAAAATGCCGGGATCAAAACAGCTTTGGCTCTAACCGGAGTTATGACTGCAGCCAGCCTTGTAGATACTCCTCCATCCAATTTCCCTGATTGGGTTTTGCCAGATCTTTCAGCAATATTCAACTGATATAACTTTCCTCTGGTATGGCACCTGCTTTGTAGCATTAAGGCAAAATAATTTTGCATTTAGAGCGCTAAAGAGATATAATAAAATATAAACTACAAACAATTTAGGAGGTTTTTATATGTGCAATGAATCTATAGTTAAAGTTGGAATGAATGTTCCTGATTTTGAAATGACTGCTTTCGAAGCGGGCAAAGGAACTTTTGGAAAGTTCTCTCTTGAAGCCGCTCGTAAAGCTGGCAAGTGGACGATTCTCTTCTTCTATCCTGCTGACTTCACTTTCGTGTGCCCTACAGAATTAGCTGACATAGCTGAAAAATATGAAGAGTTCAAAAAAGACAATGTAGAAATAATATCTGTTTCTACTGATACCCAATTCGTGCATTTGGCCTGGAAGCAGGATGAAAGACTTCTTTCTAATGTCAAATACACTATGGCAGCTGATCCAACAGGTAAAGTTTCAAAGCTTTTCGGAGTCTATGATGAAGCTACCGGTCTTGCGCTTAGAGGCACTTTTATAATCAACCCTGAAGGAAAACTTGTTTCATCTGAAGTTGCTTATTATAATGTAGGCAGAAGTGCAGAAGAATTGGCAAGAAAAGTTGCTGCTAATCTTTATGTAGCCAAAAATCCTGCAGAAGTGTGCCCAGCTAAATGGAAAGCCGGACAGAAAACTCTGAAACCTTCAGAAGCTATGGTAGGCAAGGTTTTCGAATCGTTGAAGTAATTTTGCTTTATTTCTCATTAAAGGCTGTGTGCCTAACCAGCAAATGGCCTTATTATTACATTAAATGGAAAAGTTAAATGAAGAACATATTGGGGTTCATTAGGGATAGAGAGATACAAGTTATTGCGCTACTAATCCTTGTTATTATTTGTGCAATTACTATTTATTATTATCTTAATAGGATTGGATGGCAACTCTCTGTTAAAGATTTATAAACAGGCTCTCTGTTGTAGGCTACAATTACATTTATTTTGGATCTTGTATTATTTTTATCTCTTGATCTGCGTAATTATTGCCAAGTTCTCCAGCTTTCTTTAAATCTTCCAAAGCTCCAGCTGTATCATTTAACTGTTTTTTTGCCATTCCTCTATAATAGTAAGCATCATCATTCTTAGGATCTAGCTCTATTAGTTTGGTAAAATCTTCTATCGTTCCTGCGAAATCTCCCAAATCCCCTTTTGCTAATCCACTATAATAGTAAGCACCTGCATATTTAGGGTCTAAAGCTATAGCCTTAGTATAGTCTTCTATAGCTCCTTTATTATCGCCTGATTTACTCTTAGCAATTCCTCTGTTGTAATATGTATCTACTTGAGGAGCTAATTTTATAGCCTTAGTATAGTCTTCTATAGCTCCTTTATTATCGCCTGATTTACTCTTAGCAAATCCTCTATTATGGTAAGCATCTGCATATTTAGGGTCTAATTCTATTGCTTTAGTAAGATCTTTTAATTCACCTTCGTAATCGCCTAATCTACCTTTAGCAATACCCCTGTTATAGTAAGCTATTGCATTCTTAGGTTCCAGCTCTATTACCTTGGTAAAATCCTGCATTACTCCATTAAAGTCGCCATTGCTAGCCTTAAGTCTTGCACTATCTATATATGTTTGTGCTTCATTGCCTGCAAAAATACTTATTGCACTCAAACTCACTACTAGAACAAAAGTTAACAACAGATTTCTTTTCATGTTTTGACTCCTAAGTTAATTATGTCTGATGCTATAATATTGTAAAACAATCTTACTTTTCATAATACGCAAAAGCATCATTAAAACAAGATGTGATAAATCTTATAGCTATGAAAGGATTTAAAAATCCAATCATTCTAGCACTCATTCCATATATCATCTGTGGCGAGTTATTTCCCTTAATTGGCTACGATAGTGTCACCACTAGGAAATTATATTGGTCCAATATCTTACTTTTAAATTGTTTTTTCATAAGTAACTGAATAATATTCTTTGATCTTATCTAAGCTTTATTTCCATAAACTAAGGAGTGTATATGAAAAAACTCATCTCAGTCATTGCTATATTTATTTTCGCAACTTTTGCTTATTCTGATGATTTAATCTGGCATGACAATTTTAATGACGCTCTTGACCAAGCAGAAAAAGAGAACAAGTATGTTCTTGCTGATTTTACAGGTTCAGACTGGTGCCCTTGGTGCATGAAGCTTGAGGAAGAAGTTTTTGACAAACCTGAATTTGCATCATACGCCAAAGATAATTTAGTACTTTTCAAAGCTGATTTTCCAGAATCAAAAGAACTTAGCGAAGAAATCAAAAAGCAGAACGATGAATTACAAGACAAATATAAGGTAGAGGGTTTTCCAACTGTTCTTATTCTTGATAAAAACAGCGAAGTTATAGTTACTATGGGCTACAAAGAAGGAGGAGCTGTATCTTATGTAGATTCCATAAAGAAATGTATTTCTGACTACAATTTACAAAACTAAATCATATGAGCCTTTTGCCAAACTCTTAAGGAGAGAATAACTATGCCTGAAAACCCGAAATACATTTACTTTGTAAGTCTTGGTTGCTCTAAAAATTTCGTTGATACGGAAGTTATGGCGGCAGCTCTTATCAAAAACTCTTTTGGTTTAACTGATGATAAAAATGAAGCCAGCGTTTGCGTAATAAACACATGCGCATTTATTCCACCAGCAAGAACAGAAGCTGAAAATAATATCCAGGAGCTGATCAAATGGAAGAATAAAAAGAAAGCTTCCAGAAAACTTGTCATAACAGGATGCCTGACTCAATGGGACAAGGATAAAACTTATTCAAATAAATATCCTGAAGTCGATCTCTGGCTTGGGCTAGGGGAAATTCCAAATCTTCCGTCCCGGGTAGCTGAACTTTTCAAAAAAGGAGAAACAGGCAATTTGGGATGTAAAACTATATGTGATTACAAACCCGATTTTCTCTATGATGAAAAGACTCCAAGGCTCGTACTTACGCCTGGAAGTTATGCTTTTATCAAAATTGCAGACGGCTGTGACAATAGGTGCTCATATTGTTCAATCCCTTCTATCAGAGGAGGATTAAGAAGCAGAAGCATCGAATCGGTGGTCAGTGAAACAAAAAATCTTGTGACATCAGGCATTAAAGAAATAATTGTTATTGCCCAGGATATTACAGCATTTTCAAGAGATAAAAAGGAAGCTGGCGATAGCCTTGCAAAACTTCTCGGGGAAATGGATAAAATCGAAGGCGTGTATTGGATAAGACTTCATTACCTTCACCCCGAAGGAATTACTGATGAACTTATTGAAACCATCAAAAAGTCAAAACACATTATTCCATATCTGGATATTCCTCTTCAGCATATTTCTGATTCAATACTAACAGCTATGAACCGCAAAGTCAGCAGAAACCACATTGTTGAAGTTATGGCTAAACTTAGAAATATTAATGGGATGATTATAAGAACCACCTTCCTTGTCGGGTTCCCTGGGGAAACTGAAAATGACTTCAAAGAACTGGAAAAGTTTGTTCGAGATCAAAAATTCGAACGAGTCGGAGTTTTTCCATTCTACCCGGAGCCCGGGACCAAAGCCTCTACAATGCCTGGCAAAGTACCTGATGATATTGCTAAAGACAGAGCAGAAATTATACAAAAAATCCAAGCGGAAAACTCCTTAAATTTTAATTCAAACCTTGTAGGAAAAACTTTTAATGTTATCCTTGACTCTATTGTAAAAGGGTATGCTTTAGGCAGGACTTACATGGATTCTCCTGATATCGACAACACTGTAGTTGTTTCTATTCCGAAAGGAAGCAAGGTAAAAGCAGGCGAATTTGTAGAAGTTAAAATCGAAAGTTGTTCAGCTTTTGAGCTTAAAGGAACTTTAAATTAAGGCAAAATGGGGAAATATGAATCTGCCAAATAAAATCACTGTAAGTAGAGTTGTTCTTGTCTTTATCGTACTAATTCTTGCCAACATTTATTTTAAGTTCCCGCAGCCTTACGCGTATGCTCTCCAAATTATCGCAGTACTGCTCACTGTCATTGCCGCGCTTACAGACCTTGTTGACGGCTGGATTGCAAGAAAATACAATCTGATAACTGATTTTGGTAAACTTATGGATCCTCTTGCAGACAAGATATTTGTGATGACGATATTTATTATTTTTGTGGATACGCCTAATCCTATAACAAAGCATGCAATGTTGCCAGGTTGGGTTGTCATTGTTGTCCTTGCAAGAGAGTTTTTTGTTACTGGTTTAAGATCATTGGCCGCCGCAAAAGGACAGATAATTGCCGCTGATAATCTCGGCAAACTCAAAACAGCTGTTCAGATGGCATTCTTTGTTTTCGGCGGATTTATATGGTTAAACATCATTAATCTCGAAGGCACAGTCAGGTTAGTGTGGATAATATGCATGATTTTAGTAGCAGTGATCACTCTTTATTCCGGGCTCTGGTATTTTATCAAGTACAAACATCTTTATCTGAAAAACACCTAATTTCTTCTTAAGGGACTTTAATATGGCTCTCTGGAGCGGCAGATTTGACGAGACCCCAAATAAAGCTCTTTCTGAGTTCAGCGAGTCAATTTCCTTTGACGAAAAGTTATATAAATATGACATCATGGGAAGCATTGCTCATGCGAAAATGCTCTCCCAGACAGGAATAATATCATCATCTGCATCTGCAAAAATAGTTGCTGGGCTACAGAAGATAGAAAAAGATATTGATAACGGCAACTTTGAGTTCAAAACCGAACTTGAAGATATTCACATGCACATCGAATCAGCGCTTATAAAAGAAATTGGCGATGACGGTGCAAGGCTGCACACTGCAAGAAGCAGAAACGATCAGATTGCCCTAGATATAAGGCTCTACCTAAAAGACCATATTCAATTGATCGTCAAAAAAATAACAGATCTTCAAAAGGCTTTGCTTGAAAACGCCCTTCAGAATTCAAAAGTTATTATTCCAGGTTACACTCATCTTCAACGAGCGCAAGTTGTCCTCTTTGCTCATCATCTCTTAGCATATATCGAGATGTTTGACAGGGATAAGGGAAGATTGGAGGATTGTTATAAAAGACTTAATGTTATGCCATTAGGTTCAGGTGCAATTGCAGGAACCACGCTTCCAATCAATAGAGAAATAACAGCTAAACTCTTAGATTTCCCAGAAGTTTCAAGAAATAGCATGGATGCTGTAGCTGACAGAGATTTTGCCTGCGAACTTCTTTCTGATCTGGCAATTTTTGGAATGCATATTTCAAGGCTCTCAGAAGATATTATCATTTGGTCAACAACTGAATTCAAATTCATCGAACTTTCTGACGACTTCTGCACAGGGTCGAGTTTAATGCCCCAGAAAAAAAATCCTGACATTGCTGAAATTTCCAGAGGCAAGACCGGAAGACTTTACGGAAATATGATCTCTATCTTTACTCTTCTTAAAGGTTTACCGCTTACTTACAATAGAGATCTGCAGGAAGACAAAGAAAGTGTTTTTGACTCTGTTGAAACGGCACTGAAGATTTTATCAGTTTATCCTCCGATGATAAGGAAAATGAAAGTTAATGAGGCAATAGCTCTCAAAGCCGCATCAGATCCAATGCTTATGGCAACTGATCTTGCTGAAAGATTGGTCGAACTTGGCTTACCTTTCAGAACTTCCCATCACAGAGTCGGCGCTTTGGTCAAATGGTGTAATACTAATAATATAGCGATGAACAACCTTACATTAGAACAGCTTAAAAACATTATTCCAGAAGCTGATGCAGAATGCCTTAATCTTTTTTCTCCTGAATCAAGCATTTCAAAGAGAAATCTTACGGGCGGAACCTCATTCAATCAAGTAGAACTCCAGCTCAAATTCTGGCAAGCTAAACTCAGCTAGCAACTTTCCCACGATTAAAATATTATTCAATTATTTTACTAATTAGGCTTTCCTAATTTTCTAGCTCTGATATGATTCAGTTAAAGTTTAAATCTTACTTTTGTTTATTTATGGAAAGCTATGCAATTGACAATCTGTCTGTGATTCAGCAGGAATATATCGAAACAATATATATGCTATGCCGTAATCATGAACATGCTCACACCAAAGACATAGCAGATAAGCTTAATGTCAAAATGCCGTCGGTAGTTGATGCCCTCCAGAGCCTTGCAAAAATGGAGATGATTAACTACGAAACAAGGCAGCCTGTTACTTTGACTCAGAATGGTCAAGAGATAGCTGTGACTCTGAATGCCAGACATAAAGCTCTTGCTGATTTTTTTAACAATGTACTGGGATTTGATAAGGAATATTCAGATAAAACTGCATGCAGTTTGGAACATGTTATTGATGAAAAACTCAAAAGCCGCATCTGCGCATTTAATTCTTTCCTTAAGAACGATGAGGCTTCACTCAATATAGTAAATAAATTCAAAGATAAGACATTTTGAATTATGATGATCCCGATGCGAAAAATGAAAGTAAATCAGAGAGGATTTATTAAAAGCGTTACTGCCAGAGGTGAACTTGGCAAGAGAATCAGAGATATGGGCGTGCTTCCGGGTTCTGAATTTATGATTATTGGCAAGGCTCCGCTATACGATCCTGTAGCTCTCAAGCTTACCGGATTTACTCTTACATTACGCAATAGCGAGGCTGACTACATCATGTGCGAAGTGGAGGATGATTTTAATGGCTAGAAAATCAATAACAGTTGCCGTAGCTGGACAGCCGAATTGCGGCAAAAGTACCATATTTAATATGCTTACCGGTTCAACAGCCAGAGTTGGAAACTATCCCGGCATAACCGTCGAGAGAATGGAGGGCTTTTGGAAAAACAACGACTATAAAATCAAATTTATAGATCTTCCTGGAACCTATTCACTCACATCATACTCATTAGAAGAAGTCGTAGCAAGAAAAGTCATTATAGAAGAAAAACCTGACATAGTCCTATGCATGCTTGATGCGACAGCTCTTGAAAGAAGCCTTTATCTGGCCATACAAATAATTGAAATCGGTATTCCGGTTGTTATTGGTCTGAATATGATGGATGAAGTCAGGCGCGAAGGCATTCAGATAGAAACAGCTAAGCTTTCGAAAAAACTTCTAGTTCCTGTAATAGAATGCATTGCAAGAAAATCAGTCGGAAAAGATGAAATCATCAAAGCTGTTATCGAAACCTACGAAGATCCCAACAGAAACACTTTAAAAATCAATATTTCTTACGGCCCTGATATAGACCCCGCGCTGGATAAAATGGAGTCCATAATTAATGCTGAAAAATTCCTGACTGAGAAACACCGCCCAAGATGGCTGGCAATCAAATATATGGAAGATGACAGCTATATTATAAATTCAGGAAAGAAAGAAGATTCAAAAACTTCAGAAATCTTATACTCAAAAGTTAAAGAATTAGAAAAGCATACTGAAAAATCGCTCAAAACCTACCCGGAAGCTTTAGTCTCAGATTATAGATATGGTTATATAACATCACTGCTCAAAGGCGGAGTAATATCAAGACCAAATGCATTTAGGCGCAATATTTCGGAAATTATCGATAAAGTAGTTACAAACAGGGTTCTAGGACCTTTGATTATGCTTGGGATTCTTTATCTTCTTTTCTGGTTCACATTTACGCTTGGGGCATATCCGCAAGAGCTTCTTCAGGATGGGTTTGGGTTCCTGGGGATTATTGGAAGCAAGTATATATCAAATTCTCTTTTGCAATCGCTTGTCGTATCTGGGATTATTGACGGCGTCGGAGCTGTGTTGAGCTTTGCTCCATTGATTCTTATAATGTTCGCCATGCTCTGTTTTCTTGAAGATTTAGGCTATATGGCGCGCGTTGCCTATATGCTTGATAAGGTATTTAGAACCTTCGGCCTTCATGGCGCATCAGTAATGCCTTTTATTGTAGCAGGCGGAATTCCAGGCGGATGCGCTGTCCCTGGAGTGATGACAGCAAGAACTCTAAAAAGCCCCAAAGAGAGAATTGCTACTATTTTAACGGCTCCATTTATGGTATGCGGGGCAAAAGCTACAGTTTATCTTATGCTTGCAGAAACTTTTTTCCCCGGAAAAGCTACGCTAGTTATGCTGGTACTTACAATTGCGGCGTGGGTTTTTGCTCTGATGGTTTCTCTGGTTCTCAGATTGACTATTCTTAAAGGAGAACCTACTCCTTTTATAATGGAACTGCCTCCTTATAGGCTTCCGACAGTTTATGGGATTGTGACGCACACATTGGACAGAGTATGGCAATTTGTCAAAAAAGCCGGGACGGTAATATTTGCTGTATCAATAGTTATGTGGGCTCTGATGACATTTCCAAGACTTCCTGAAGATAATGCAAAGACAGAAACTGCCGGAACTTTGACGACAACAGCAATTGCTACTCCATCTCTTCAATCTGACAAAGAAGAAACAAAAGACCTTGATGCATTGAAATATTCTATCGCTGGAGGATTCGGTTCATTCCTTGAGCCAATCACGAAATACGCAGGATTTCAGTGGCAGGTAAACATCTCCCTTATTGGAGGTTTTGCCGCAAAGGAAGTGATATTGTCCACTCTTTCCACGGCATATTCGCTTGGAGGTCATGACCCCGATTCGGATGAACAAGCTTCGGCAAAATTCAGAGCAAGATTGCTCTCAGACCCAAACTGGACAATTCCGTCTATAATAAGTTTATTCCTATTTATGCTTCTCTATGCACCGTGCTTAACAACTGTCGTGGCAATGGCAAAGGAAACTTCATGGAAATGGGCAATAGGTGGAACCATGGGAAGTTTGATCTTCGCCTACATCCTATCGGTCATCGTCTATCAACTTTTGCTGAAATTTTACTAATTGAGATTATCTGAAATAAATGACTGACTCTTTGCTGAGTGCGGCATCTATCTTTTTTCCGGCATCCGTCAATTGCTGAATTATAAGTTCCTTGTCTCCGTACCTGAGAGCGTCTGTCATGCAGGTTTCTACACAGACGGGTTTATCTCCGCCAAGGGTGCGTTCATAACAGAAATCGCATTTGTGGGCTTTCTTCTTTTCCTTATTGTACTGAATGACCTGGTAAGGGCATTTCTTTACACACATTTTGCATCCGATGCACTTGTCAGGATTGATGAAAACAATGCCAGTTTCAATATCTTTAGTGATAGCTTTGAACTTGCAGGCCTTGATGCATTCAGGATCCTTGCATTGCTGGCAGGGAACGACATAGCAGGTTTCTTTCAATTTAGGGAAGTTGCCTTCAAGTTTTTTTTCTACTCTCAGGTAATAAGGTATCTCGTCCGGTTTTGCTTTTGTGTGATCTACAAGGCTATGATTATTTCTGCATGCTATGATACATGTTTTGCATCCGATACATCTATTTAGATCAACAGCTATGGATATTTGCTTTGTCATATTTTTACCCGATTTTAGTAATTTTTACTCTGCATGAGACATGAGCTTCTGCTCCGACGCAATCCTGGTATTCAAGCGTAGTACCTGAATCATGTATCAGGATATTATCATTTACACCGGGAGCTAAAGAAGCTATAGAGTTCATTTTGCTCCCGAAACCGTGCATCAGACCCACGCAGTCAGGTCGAATTCTTTCTGTTAGTTCAGCTCTGACTGATAGTTTTGCGGAGAATGACTCAACAGTAATCATATCTCCAGCTTTTATTCCAAGTTTTTCTGCTGTAACAGGATTAACAAGAAGAGGATTGTCTTTACATCCTGAAATGGAGTCCTTGAGCTGAGGATTATTCTGGGTCCACATGCCTGTGCCCTGATGAGTGATTATCCTGTAGGAAACAAGGATCAAAGGATACTCATCGACCTTGAAATTATATTCAGGAGCAAGCCCCGGCCTTGGCAGAGCCTGGCCTATATCTTCGAGTTCCTGCCAGTAAATCTCCAACTTTTTGCTTGGAGTAGAGAAGCCTCTCTCCTCGTATTTTCTGAAACCTATGGTGTTAGGCGACCAGACATTACCCATTTCCTGAAGTTTGGCAATCGAAAGGTTAAGAGGTTTTAGTTGTTTATCATAGTACTCAATTGGAGTTTTGAAGTCAAAAAATTCCGGCGCGAGTCTTTTTCCTATATCTATATATACCTGATTAGCAGGTCTGCACTCTTCAAGCGGTGGGAGAATTGCTGGGCGAAACATTATATCCAGAGCGTAATGATACATAAAGTGCATGTAGAGAAGTTCGTTTCGCTCGAAATATGTCGTATCAGGCAGAACAAGGTCGGCATATTTAGCTGCCTCGCTCATAAAGATTTCATGGACTACAAGCAATTCGAGTTTATAATTTCCTTTCTCGTCTTTCATCGTAACAGCGTCTCTCCATGCGGCTTCTCCCATTGAAGACATGGCTGGATTTGCTTCACATACTAACAGCGCCTTAAGGCCTCCGTCTTTTATGGCTTTGGACTGATACCAGGCAGGTTCCATAAAGTATTCATAATGGCTAAACTTATCTTTATCAGTACCTGTTCTATGATAACCAAGTTTATGAAGTTCAGGGCTTCTGGGAACTGGTTCAAGATCTTTGATTGGAGCTGTATCAGGAAGCGCCTGTCCGCCAGGATTGTCATAATTGCCTGTTATTGCCAGCAGTATTGTCCAGGCGTGGCCAAAATCCATTGCCTGTCCAAGCATTATTCCTTTGAAACTGTCAACCCCGACAGACGGAGCTTTGGCGCATTCTTCGGCAAAACTTTTTATCAACGAAGGATCAACATCGCAGATTGCGCCCATTTTCTCAGGAGTTTTGTCTTCTATATACTCGACTAGTTTTTCAAAGTCTCCCGGACGAATCCATTTTTCTATGAAATCTTTTTTATAGAGTTTAGTTTTTATAATATGATGGATCAAACCCAGAAAAAATGCTGTATCGCCGGATGGTTTTATCGGAATCCATAGGTCGGCCTTTGCGGCTTCGGTGGTAAATAGTGGATCAAGAACAACGAGTTTAGCGCCTCTCTCTTTAGCTTCCAAGATGTGTTGTGGGACATTGGCATTGTCAAGACATTCCATGGCGTTTCGTCCCGCCATAATCATTATCCCGCCCTTAGGAACGGTAAACCAAGCTGGCGGAGTATGATGCAGGACAGGGCCGCCTGTCGTTCTGAGAAATGCAGTCAATTTAGCAGAGTCGCAATATGATTGGACAGTAGAGACGAATCCGCCATAAGCATTGATGAAGCGCCATTTAATATCTGTAGCAGTGTGAGGATACAGGTGAAATGTCACCTGATGCGCAAGCTCGCGTTCTTTGATGTTCTTTAACTTTGCAGTGATTGTATCGCAAGCTTCTTCCCATGTGATGCGCTCAAATTTATTTTCACCTCTTTCTCCAACCCTTTTCATAGGGTACTTCAATCTATCTGGATTGTATTGCAGAGATATTCCTGCCATTCCCTTGGGACAGACTTTGCCTTCCCTTTTAGGATTGCCTTTAATCTCTTTTACTACCCCGTCCTCCAGCCTGACAATGATTGGACACTCAGTCTTACATTGATGGCATACCGTCGGAATCCACTTCCCTTTATCCATTGTTAACTCCCAAATTAGTTTCCCTGTATTCTTTTTATCTCTTTATATGCGTCAGAATAACCTAATTCATTTGCTTTAATTAAATCCTTTAAAGCGCCAGTTTGATCTCCTAACTTTTCCTTAGCAAGACCTCTTACATAGTAAGGTTTTGAGTTAGTAGGGACTAAATTGATTGAAGTAGTCAGGTCTTGTACTGCGCCTGCATAATCACCCAGGCCAGCCTTAGACTTTCCTCTAAGACGATAAGCATCTGCATTCTTAGGGTCTAATTCTATTGCTTTGGTCAAGTCTTGCACGGCGCCTGTATTATCCCCCAAGAACCCCTTAGCAGTGCCTCTATAAAAATAAGCATTGCTCTTAGGATCTAATTCTACGGCCGTATTCAAGTCTTGCATTTCACCTGCAGTGTCCTTCAAAAGCCCCTTGTCTATAGCTCTGAAGACATACGCATCTGCATTTTTCGGATTTAGTTTTATGGCTTCATTATAATCTTGTATTGCTCCTTCAAAATCATTATTTGAAGATTTTGCAATCCCACTATTAATATAGGTCTGCGCATTATTGCTATCGGCATAAATTGTTGTCCCATATAGAGACACTGCAAAAAACAAACCTGCCAAAATATTTCTTTTCACTTTTATCCCTTCATTTGCGTTACTAATATTTTAAAAAATGTTATTTATCCCAGCCTAATTCTTTTCTCTTGTCTTTTATGCACTGAAGCATTTTGTCGGCAAGCTGGTCAGGATTAGGATCAACAGTCATTGTAGAGCCAAGAGTGTCTTTTGCGTTAAAGATAAATTCCATTACTTTATCAGAGCCCTGCACAGGCGGATAGACGCAATGGAAAGAGCTCATACCGTTTAGACGGAAAGCGTAAGACGCTCCGACGCCTTTCTCATTTGACCATTCTGGGCTTGAGAAAGCGTAAGGCATATCTTTAATTGCTTTTCCTGCCGCGCCTGCGACTTTTCCGAATACTTCTGCGCATTTAGCATTGTCAATGCATTCTCCCATGTGCCATACCGGAGGCTCGTCCTTGAGAAAGCCTTTCAGCCCTGCTCCGGTTTTATCTAAAGCTCCTTTGCTGCAGAAACCGAGTTTGAGCAATGGGAAAGAAGCGCATCCGTTGGTCAGTATCAGAACATTATTAGCAATGAGTTTTTCAGAAATATCAACAATTGCCTTTTCGAATATTACTCTAGGATTAGTGCATCCGACCATGTTCACTATGCCAAGAATCCTGCCGTCCTTCATGGCTTCAACTATTGATTGGTACCCATATTTTTCTTCGACATGTTCAGGAGAAAATCCTACTTCTGCCTCAACTTCATAAGGTGGGATAGTTACAGGCACATCTCTTCTGGCTGCGAAGCTTTCTATGGCCCTTGTTACAATCTTTCTGGCAATTGCTTCAGTTTCACCCATGTTGGTATGGTATCTGTCATAACCGTAGTGCTCTGCGCCCGGGAGCCTTGCAGAATCACTTGTGGTAACTACTGTGGTCTTGAAGCATCTTGCTACTTCCATTATGCCGGGGAATACATCCTGAATGTCTGCTACCCACAGATCGAGAGCGCCTGTGCCCAAGACGAGTTCCGCGCCTACAGCGTTTGAAAGAGGTATGACATTTCCGTATCTATACATTGCTGAGAGTCCTGTACAGCATATTCCGTAAAACTCTATCCCAAGAGCGCCCTTGGTCTTTGCCATATTAATGAATTCCTCGCTCCTGCCGAATTTTATAATTTCACTGACAATAGTCGGGAGGTGCCCGTGAACGGCAATATTAACGAATCCTTTCTTCAATGCTCCGATATTAGTCCTTGCTGTTCGTCTGACAGGGCCTCCAAGCAGAATATCACTTGCAAGAGCCGGAGTCAGAACACCATTAAAAAGGAAAGCCAAACCGCATCTGCCGAACTGTTTCATTACATTTTCCCAGTCCCCGTCCGTACCGCAATTTGTTCTGTGGAGAGCTTCAAATACTTCGTGATAAGCGCTTATAGGTATGATGTCCATATCCTTCCAGACTTTCTTTCTCTCTTCAGAAGCAAAAGCCTCAATGAGTTTGAATTTTTCAGGCTTTGACCTGGACATATCGTCAAGAAGTATATCGGTGAATTCAAAAACTATATCTTTGAGGCTCTTATTTTCGGTTTTAATTCCGAGAGCGGCACAGCATTTGTAGAGAAGATCTTTTCCGACTATAGGCAGGTTCAGTTCCCCTGCTGCTGCTTTGCGTAGCGCTATAACCATTTCCCTTCCATGTGCGCCATGGGCTGCAGTCCCGGCGGCAATACTTCTTAGCATATTCCTGGCAACAATCAGGTGAGCATCTGCTCCGCAGACGCCCTTTGGGGCTTTGGCTGTAACCTTACATGGCCCCATACAGCAAATCCTGCAGCAGACTCCTGCCATTCCGAAATTGCACTGGGGTTTCTGTTTGTCGAATCTGTCAAAACTATTTTCGCAACCCATCTGATCCATCGCAAGAAGCATCTCTCTTACTCCTTTGTCCGGAGTTTTGGCTATGACATCCTGTTTAGATGGAAATGTTTTTCTGTACTCGTTAACGGCGCTTACATAATCCTGAGCTCCATCAGAATGCGTGTGTGGATGGTCATGATCATGGTCGTGAGTTTTATCGCACATTTGTCTATCTCCCTTTTTATGGTCGAATATGAATTTATTTAAAACTTATAACTATATGCCAAGTAGTATTGTACCCTAAAATAAGAAAACCCCTATGTCATATTTGTATAAAGTATTTTTCTATTAAATTTTATCAGCTTTTTGATTATTGCCTGATTTTTGCCTTTCTGCGATTTTCTGGGATAAAACATAAAAGCATGGAACAAGCAATGTTCCAAGAACAGCAGCAGCGACCATTCCTCCGAAAACAGTTGTTCCTAGTCCTCTTCTGCTAACAGCGCCGGCCCCTGTTGCTATAACAAGAGGGAAGACACCAAGGATAAAAGCCAATGAAGTCATTATAATAGCCCTGAATCTTTCCTTTGAAGCAAGCTCTGCAGCTTCTATAATTGAAACTCCATTTTTGTGATAAATATCTGCAAACTCCACAATAAGTATAGCTGTTTTTGCCGCCATCCCGAAGACAAGCACAAAGCCGACCTTGACGAAGAGATTATTATCAAGCCCCGTCGCAAAAAGTCCCAAAATTGCCCCAGTTAAGGCAACAGGGATTGAAGCCATAACTGATAAAGGCAGCGTCCAACTATTGTATTTGCCTACAAGGAAGAGAAACATCATGACAAGGGAAATAGCAAAGATCATTACTATGACATTGCCTACCCTCTTCTGAAAATAATATGTCCCCGTCCACTCATACTGGAATCCTTCAGGCAATATATAACTTGCTATTCTTTCCATGGACTCGATAGCCTGTCCTGAACTGTATCCTGGAGCAGGCCTGCCCTGAACTTCCGCATTCGCATACATGTTGTAGTGATATACGATATTAGGAGCAAGAGTCTTGCTAACCGTAACAAGTGTGTTGAGCGGAACAAGACTGCCAGCAACAGTCTGAAGATAAATTCTCCCGATGTCATCAATACTGGTTCGCTGTTCTTGAACAGACTGAACAAGGACCTGAAACATTTTTCCAAATGTGAAAAACTGGTTTATATATTTACTGCTTAAATAGATAGTAAGGTAGTTAAAAACATCTTGAAGAGGTATTCCAAGTTTCAGGCACTTAGCAATATTCACATCGACTTTTACCTTTGGCACCAATAGGTAATAGCTGTATATTCCTTCAAGTTCAGGCTGTTTCTTTGCCTCCTCCATAAAATTACCAAGAACTTCATTTATCTGAAGCGGGTCATTTCCGATAAGTTGCTCTATCTCAAACTGGAAACCTCCTGTTTGCCCCAAACCTGAAATAGGCGGGCGGTTAAATACAAAACAGTATGCTTCGGGGGCTTCTTTAATCAGTCTCTTGCTAATTTTTTCTATTATAGCCTCCTGGCTCAATTCAGGAGTAGTTCTCTTGCTCCAGTCATCAAGGATAATGAACATATGTCCCAAATTGGATGTATTGGCAAAGTTCATTATCGAATAACCCGGAATACTTATGACATGTGCGATACCAGGAATATCCTTCAGAATATTATTGATTTTATCAATCACGACTCTGGTTCTGGCAAGAGAGGCGCTGCTGGGCATCTGGAAATTAATATAAAGAAGCCCCTGATCCTCAGTGGGAAGGAACCCACTTGGAACTTTGGTATAAGCGGCTATTACTACAGCAATTATAATTGCAAATAAAAGCAGTATCAGGGCAGTTTTTCTTATTAAAATTGCTACGGCTTTGACATATACTTTTGTTATATAAGAAAAAACTTTCTCAAACCATCTGAAGAAGAAATTCTTCTTTCTTTCATGTTCTTGCTTCCGGAGAAGGAGTACACACAATGCAGGACTGAGGGTAAGAGCGTTAATAGCGGATATAACTACCGAAGAGGCAATTGTTATTGAGAACTGCTTGAATATCTGGCCGTTGATACCCGGTATGAAAGCAAGCGGCAGGAAAGCCACAACAAGGACAAGGGTGGTAACTATTACAGGCCCTGTAACCATCCTCATGCTCTTTCTAGCAGCTTCTACAGGGCTTAATCCCTCTTTTTCCATCACGCTGCTGACATTCTCGACTACCACAATGGCATCATCCACCACTATCCCAATTGCCAGGACAAGCCCGAACATGCTTATGCTATTTATACCGCACCCGAAAAGGAACATCGCTATAAATGTCCCTATCAGAGAAACAGGAATGGCGATAGTCGGGATAAGCGCTGATCTCCAGTCCTGAAGGAAGATAAACACTACAATTATCACAAGGATCACTGCGATAATCAATGTTTTATATATTTCTTCCAGTGATATTTTTATGAACTTTGTAGTATCGTAGTAAATTTCTCCTTTGAGCCCTTTTGGAAACTTTGATCTTTCATTATCAAGAAGTTTCTGAACATCCTGCGCGACCTGCATGTTATTGGCAGACCCTAGAGTATAGACAGCAATGTTACATCCCGGTTTGTCATCCAAAAGGCAGTAATTACTGTAATTCTGCGAACCAAGTTCAATTCTGGCAATATCCTTAAGCCTGATGATACTTCCGTCAGGAGTAGCTCTGACAATGATATTTTCAAACTGCTCTGGGTTGCTCATAAGAGCTTGGATTAGAAGAGTATATTCAAATTGCTGTTTTTTGATCGAAGGCGGCCCTCCGATCTGCCCGCCTGGCACCTGCAGATTCTGGATCTGAACTGCATTAAGAAGTTCCTGGGGGGTTATTTTGTAACTTGCCATCTTCAACGGATCTACCCATACCCTTATGCCGTAATTCTGAGCGCCGATGATAACAGTTTCAGAAATCCCGGGAATCCTGTTGATTTTGTCATATAAGTTCAGATATGCATAATTGCTCTGAAAAAGGTCATCGTACTCACCGCTGGGAGAACTTAAGGTAATCATGCATAGAATATCAGTGGATTTCTGAAATACGCTCAATCCCTCAAACTGAACTTCAGGTGGTAACTGAGGAAGCGCGATCTGAGTCCTGATAAGAGTACTTACAGTATCAATATCAGGATTGCTTCCTACTTCAAAAGAAATTTCACCGAAAAACTGTCCCTGATCGGATGATTGAACGACCATGTAAATCATGTCTTTCACACCATTAATCTGCTGTTCAAGCGGCTGGGTCACAGTCTGTTCAATCATAGTAGCATCAGCGCCTGGATAGAGTGTAGATACTTGAACTATTGGAGGAAGAACATCAGGAAACTGGGAGGTCGGCAATGAGCGCATAGCCAGTATTCCGCCGATGACTATAAGGATAGAAATGGCAAGAGCCAGTTTAGGCTTGTTTATAAAAAGATCGCTAATCATAGTTCAATTAAGGAGTTTTTGTTTCTCTTGTTGTGTCGGAGTCTCTGTGTGTATCAGTTGATATAAATTCAGTCGAGAAAAATTTATAATCTACCTTCACCCCTGGCCTTAATCTCATAAGCCCCTCCACCACGACAAGATCGCCTTCTTTAAGGCCATCTTTTACAATGACATATATATCATCAAGCTGTTTGCCTAATTGAAGGTATCTCTTCTGCACTGTACTATTTTTCAAATCCAGTACATAGACAAATGGACCAAGCTGGCTCATCTGAAGTGCTGCCTGGTGTATGGTCAGCCTCGGAGAGGTGGTTATAGATTCAAGCGATATTGTAGCAAAAGCTCCGGGGACAAGAAGCTCATCAGGATTCATGAAAACCGCTCTTGCCTGAATAGTTCCAGCTTTGGGATCAATAACATTGCTCAAGTAGTTGATTTTCCCTGCCAGAGGATACCATGTGCCGTTGGACAGCATAAGTCTGACATTGAATACCTTGCTTACTTTATCAGCAGATACATCTTTCGCAGATGAAAGCATATCGTTAAAACGCTGCATTTCAGTCACAAGCAGCGTTTCTTCTATGGGAAATTCCACCCAGATGGGATCCATCATAACTACACTGGCGAGCGGCTTGCTGTTTTTCCCGACAAAGTTCCCAATGCTGTAAGTGTACATCCCTATCCTGCCATCAAATGGCGCAGAAACATCAGTATAACTAAGGTTAAGCTCCTGAAGCATAAGCTGGGCTTTTGCAGACTTGAGGATAGCCTTTGCCGCATACATCGCCTGAATGGAATTGTCAACAGCTTCCTGACTCGTTGCATTCTGCTTGATCATGACCGTCTGCCTGTTGTATTCTCTTAAGTCGTTATCGTAAGTAACTTGAGCTTTAAGAACATTAGCAGCAGCATTCTCCACCTGAGCCTGGTACTGCTCTTTCTGTATCTGAAAAAGAAGCTGACCCTTCTTAACAAAGTCGCCTGGATTGAAATTTCGTTTCGTAAGGTATCCATTCACTCTGGCAACAAGTTGAATATCCTCTATTGAAACAATCTGACCAACTGCTTTGTACTCAAAAGGCAGTATTCTTTTCTCGACCGGAGAAACAAGTACAAAAGGTTTTGGCGGGGATATATCTTTTTTCGTACAGCCAATATCGCCAAAGAGCAATAAAGATGAAATAGTAACAAACAAAGCAAGTTTTATTGATAATTTTTGGAACATGACATAAAAGCATTTAATGTTTTTTTAAAGGATAGCTAACCACTATTATCTTGTAAAGAATTTATAAAATATAAAAATAAAGATTTGCGCATTATATGCCAAATTGCTTAATCTTAAAAATCTCCATCACTCAATTTGGCACCTGTCACGAATCGAATACCAGATAGCACTTATTGACAAAAGTTAAGTAATTGGCTATAAACAATTGTTCTTATGCATTAATTAAATTTGAAATTGAGGAGTTTATAATGAAAAAGCTATTTGTAGTTTTATTATTCGGATTGTCATTTTGCGTTTTTGCAGACGCTAATCCTCCAGCGCCTATAACTTTTACGACTCAGCTGAAACCAATTAACCCCGAGGCCATTGATTCACAAGTCCTTTCACAGATGGCTGTGCAGTTCAACGGAAGCAAAAATCCTCAAGTAATCATTGTTTTGGATAATGCCATCATCAAATATTATGACGGAAACAGTAACTATGACTGGAAAGTTCTACACTCAGGAACCGGCTGGGATGGCGCCCTTAAGCAAGGCGGAGGAGGAACCACTAAAATAGTATCCCAAATGGCTGTGCAGTTTAATGATTCTAAAAACCCATATATCGTGGTAGGGGAATGGGGCGGATTCGTTGATTTCTATAATGGCGACACCTGGCAAGCTATATCAGACAGGAATTGGGCTTATTCAAATGTAAGCTCGCTGTGGGTACAGTTTAATGGCGCAAATTACCCCTCTGTCGTGGCTGGTTTTGGTTCAGGCGACGGCGATATAAATTTCTATAATGGAAATAGTGATCTTACCTGGACCAAGCTTAATCCCAATTCGGACTACTTTCAGTACACAATGGCTTATACAGTCAAGTATCTATTTGTTCAGTATAATGGGCCAGATAACAATCCGTCAATAATTACCTTGATGGATCCGATTGACCCTGTAACTCCAATTTTTCTATATTATTATAACAGCAGCAAAAACACCTGGTATAACCTGGTAGCTTCTTCTTATCTGGACTATTATGTTTCTCAGGTATCTGCGCAATTTGACAGCTCTAATTACTATATGGCTCTGTCGGTATTGCCAAATGCACAAATTCCTAATGGAATTAGCCGAATTGCATTTTTTAACGGATCAAAATGGAATAATTTGCAGGAAACACAAACTTCCATGACTGGCAAGTTTGATATTCAATTTAACGGTTCCAAAAATCCGTATATAGTTGCCACAACAACAGATTCTAAAGTTCAATTTTTTGACGGCGACAACTGGATCGAATTACCTAATCCTAATCTCACAATTACAAAACTATATACTCAATTCAATGGAACAAACAAACCTTATATAGTTGCCGGAGATAATTCCAATGTGATTAGATTCTTCAACGGTCAGCAATGGGTTGAATTATGTTCAGGAGAAAAAGCGCTGACTTCTAATATGATTTCAGGCAAGTCGTCAATTATGAGGGTTAACTTCAATGGAGATAAAAATCCGTGCATAGTTCTAGGAGATATTCAGAATGATAACGCCTTTTTCTTCAATGGTTCAAGCTGGGTTTCCATTCTCAAAAACACCGATCTTGCAAAGGAACATAAAGCTGAACAACAGTTGGAAAAAGATGAAATTGGAGCCTCTGGCGTAATGGAAAACGATACGCTTCAGGAAACTCCGTGATAAAAAGATCCCTATTGCGTTCATGATTTAAAAACCGATAGGGCTCAGTCCTCTGAGCCCTATACCAAAACTAGATGAACAGTGTTGTTGAGCATTGTTCGGAAAGCGCGGCAAAGTTTGCTACACCGGTAATTTTAATGCCTTCGATAAGTTCTTCTTCTTTGAGTCCCATCACATTCATAGCCATTTCGCAGGCTAGAAACTCTATGCCCATGCTTTGAGCTTGAGCGATAATTTCAGGAAGCGATACTACGCTCTTTTGCTTCATGACATGTTTCATCATCGCTGTCCCCATACCCATCATATGCATCTTTGAGAGGGCTAGTTTTTTAGGCCCGCAGGGCATCATAAAACCAAACATTCTACTAAGTATATCTTTTTTGACTGCTGGCGGATTGTCTTTTCTGAGAACATTCAAACCCCAGAAAGTAAAGAATATTGAAACTTTATGTCCAAGAGAAGCAAAGCCTGTAGCGATAATAAACGCGGCAAGAGCTTTATCCAAATCGTTAGAAAACAGAACAAGTGATGTCTTCTTTTCTTTTATGGAGCACGATGTCGGAATGTCAATATTAGCGCCTTTTCTGATCATCGCAGTAAAAGTGGCGTTTGCTTCTTTTTGGAATGAAATAAGTTCATTTCCAGTTGATTGACACCATGCTGGAATATCATTGAGAAACCCCTTGTCATTGACGACTACTTTAAGAATTTCTGAGTCGTTCATCTTACTTAAGGCTTCTTTTACTTTTAAAATAGGGCCTGGGCATTGGAGGCCGCAGGCGTTGATTTCAATATCAGCTTTCATATTTGTAGTTGATGGTTGATGGTTGATAGTTGATGGCTGGAGTGAAACAGTGTTGGTTTTTCTACTAGGATTAAAGAGCTTCCAAATGGAATAACCCCCACTTAAATTATTGGCGTTTAGTCCATTCTGTTTAAGTATTCTTTCTGCTAAATAACCTCTCAAGCCTACGCGGCAGAAAACGACTGTAATTTTATCTTTTGGGAACTCTTTGAGTCTATTTCTTATCTGTCCGAGCGGGATATTCACTGCGCCTGGAATAGAGCCCATAGCAAACTCATCCTTATCTCTTACATCGACAAGATAAGCATCTTTAGGAATACTATCTGAATGGACAACTTCACTCTTTCCTTCAAGAATATTTTCGCCGATGAAACCTGCGAAGTTTATCGGGTCTTTGGCGGAGTTATACGGCGGAGCATAGGCAAGTTCTAGTTCAGCTAAATCGCTTACTGTAAGATTGTTTCTCATTGCTGTAGCTATTATATCTATTTTCTTATCAACGCTTTTTGACCCTACTATCTGAGAACCGAGCAGTTTCCCTTTTTTGTCTGCAAGTATTTTAATATACATGCTTTCAGAGCCGGGATAGTAAGAAGCATTCGATCCGGGCATAAGATAGTATTTGAAATAGTCAACTCCCTCGGCTTTAAGTTTCTTTTCACTTGCCCCGGCACAAGCGGCAGTCAAGTCAAAGATTTTGCATATAGCAGTTCCAAGCGAACCTTTATATTCTTTTTTAGCACCGAAAACATTGTCTGCGGCAATTCTGCCCTGTTTATTTGCAGGGCCAGCCAATGGAATCATCGTCTGTTTATCAAAAAGCAGATCATTAACTTCAATAGCATCTCCTGTTGCAAAAATATCTGCATTGCTTGTCTGAAGATATTTGTCTGTAACAATTCCACCTTTTGAGTTAAGTTTTATTCCGGAATCCTTCAGAAAAATTGTATTTGGTCTTATACCGATAGCAAGAATCAGCAGACTTGTTGTTATGCTCAGACCTTTGTCCGTAGTAAGGATAAATTCCTTATTCTGATTCCTTTCTATTTTAACAATTCCGGTATTCAGAAGGAGATTAACTCCTGATGAGATCATTTCTTCTTCGAGCGGGTACCCCATTTCAGAATCGAAAGGAGGAAGCAGATGATCATTTCTTTCGATGAGTGTAGTTTTTATTCCTCGCTCGACTAGATTTTCAGCAGCTTCGACACCAATAAACCCACCGCCCACGACTACTGCGTCATTTGCTCCATTTTGAAGTTTGGCAATGATACTATCCATGTCCGGAATAGTCCACAATACGCATATATCAGGATCTTTTGAACCAGGAATATCAGGAATGAAAGGAGAAGAACCAGGCGAAAGAATCAGTTTGTCATAAGTCTCAAAGTAGGTTTTTCCTGTGCTCTTGTCTTTTACAGAGATCTTTCTCTCTGATGGATTTACGGCTGTAACTTCACTCTTGACTCTTACCTCAATGTTCCCTCTCTTTTTGAAACTTTCAGGAGTCATGACAAGAAGGTCATCTCTATCTGCAACAATATTTCCTATGTGGTAAGGAAGGCCGCAATTTGCAAAAGAGACATAATCGCCTCTCTCAAAAAGTATAATCTCGGCTTCCTCACTGTTTCTTCTTGCTCTTGTTGCCGCGCTGGCGCCGCCTGCAACTCCGCCAATAACAAGTATCTTCATATTATCTCCTAAGATAAGTTAATTTCTACAATGGTATGTCCCGTCAATACGGCGTTTTTCCGACAATTCGCTTATTTTCGTGCCGTTCCTTATTTCCAGTCCCAGTTTGCCATTAATCAACTCTTTTAGGTAATCAATATGGGGGCATGGAGGCGCATGAAAATTATCGAAAACTATACATGACGATAAATGGACAATGACATTTTCTTTTTCTATTCCTTCCCGTTTCTTAAGCGTTTTGAGAAGAAGCGATAGCTTCCTATGAACAGCTCTTCCGCAGCAACCTCCGCAACTAATAGTCAATAAACGGATATTCGGCTGATCTTTGTAGTCAGTAAAAGCGCCTGTTCTTTTTGTAAAGTGCTGTTCACAGAAAAATCCGGGGCATCTTTCAGTAACAATATGGCATTGAACAATTACAATATATTTTACTTCCATAGTTGGTTTCTGCACATTGCAGTTAAATATTCATTAGAGTTTTCATAAGTTCGGATTCTTTCATAAATCCAAGTGAACCTTGTTGAGCGGCATTTTCGGAATATACCTGAACAGAGTCGGGTTTAATATGTGGCCCCATAATGGCCACAGGAACAGGAGTCCTTGTGTGTTTCTGTAATTTTACAGGAACGGGGTGGTCTGGAAGAATTGCATAAGAAATGTCTTCCATATACTTGAGAGCTTCCAATACCGGCCCAACTATCTTTGAGTCAAAATCTTCAATGGCTTTGAGCTTTAGGTCAAGTCTTCCCATATGCGAACACTCATCTATGGCTTCAACATGAAGATATATAAAATCGTGGTCTTTCAGCGCATGGATTGCCGCATCGGCCTTGCCTGCATAGTTAGTATCGATAAAACCTGTGGCTCCCGGCACTTTTATTATGTCCATTCCAGCGCATATACCGAGTCCGAAAATCACATCAACAGCGCTGATAATGGCTCCTCTCTTTCCTTTATACATATCAGTGAATTTCGGAAGGGACGGTTTTCGGCCCGGACTGTGAGGCCAAACTGAATCGGCAGACAAACCTTTCTGTTTTACTAACGGATGTTCAGAGAGAATTTTGCGGCTTTTCTGAACAAATTCAGTCAAAATTCTAACCGTATTAGCTGCTTCTGGAGTGTGATCCAATGCTCTGTAGGCCAGTTCGGATACTTTCGATCCCTGGCATGAATCGGGTTTGGAACATTCCACATTTGGTGAAAATTCATCTCCGTGCAGAACGAGGATATTTCTATAACTTACGCCAGAGTAAAAAGTTGCTTTTTCGCTTCCGAGTTCTTTTTGAATAAACTTCATAAGTTCTTCAGAATCTTTATTCTCAATATGCCCGGCTGAATAATCAGTCAGTATTTCATCTCTGATGCTGACAAGATTGCATCTTAAGGCAATGTCGTTTTTCTTTAAGTCTATTCCCTGGCTGACTGCCTCTATCGGGCCTCTTCCCGGATAATAATGAATCAAATCGTATCCAAGTACAGACATATTGGCTACATCTGATGAGGTAGGAAACCCTTCAGGCAAGGACAGAAAGAGCCCACTGGCTCCATTTTTTGCGATGAAGTCCATATTCGGAGTGTGAGCGTATTCGAGCGGGGTTTTTCCGCCTAGCTCATCTAAAGGTTCATCCGCCATTCCATCTGCCAGAAAAAGTATGCTTCTCATTTAAAACCTCTTAAATATTAAAAAATATAAAATCAAAACATAGCTCAAAAAACTCAAGTTTAAATGCGACTACTTTTCTTTCATATACTTATTGGCGTCTGCGGCATATGAAGCGTCCAGTTTAAATATACTGAAATTGGTCTTGGTGTCATACATGTCGATTCCTTCAAATTCCTTGAGTTTCATTGCCAGTTTCAGTGAGAAAATCAGGCCAAATACTTCGACAGCTACTTTGATAAGCCACATCGCCGCATTGAATTTTATAAGCTCGGAACCCGGAATTATTCCGTAGAAGGCAATTGTGCCGAAAATAAAACTGTCGAAAAATGAAGCTATAAAGGTTGATGCTACAAACCTGAAAGACATAAATTTGCCCTTTGTTCTTATCTTGAGCTTTGCCATGATGTAAGAGTTGATCGGTTCACTTAGTAAGTATGAAATTGTCGAAGCGATAATTATCCTGAAATTGCACTCCATCAGTGAGTCAAATTTGGCATTGGCTGCAATCGCGTAATCAGGCGACGGAAAATGAACTATTATCTGTGCGTATATCAGGAAGATGAAGTTAAAAGCCAATCCAGTCCAGATGGCTCGTCTGGCGAATTTATAACCGTAAACTTCTGTTATCAGATCCGATAGCAGGAAAGTGAAAGGAAAAATCAGAGTTCCTGCATCCGTAGCTATCGGACCTATTTCGATAATCCTGATATCGAACCAATTGGCAAGCAGTATTACAGATACATACGCGACCTGCAGCAGCCATAAAAACTTAGGAAATTGTTTAATTTCTATGCTATCCATAATTCTATGAGACTGTTATCCCAAGCGGGACTGAGTCGCCGAGTAGTTTAGCTTTTTCCTGTAAGTCATCTTCACTAACTTCTTCCAGATGCTTTATCCAGTGAGCTGGAGCTTTGGAGTTCTTTAGGAATTTAACTGCCTTAGCAAGAGTTTCCCCTGAAATATTACTAGCGCGGTCAGGAGTTAATGATGCCATCCTTGAGATGGCAAAAAGTTTATCTGCGGATTGAGCTTTATCTTCCAGGAGTTCCAGAACCCATGATTCTACAAGCTGTGCAGAAATCGTATTATTCGACGGAGCGTGGAAGAGTTTTCGAGTTCCAATTCTGGCTAAAACCCAGTATTCGTAAGGTTCGAGTTTTTTTACTCTTTCAATGAGCATATTGCCGGTAAGTTTTTTCTGTTTTTCTGCAAGGAGTTCAAGTGAACCAAGGCATCTATACATTTCGGCTTTGGGTTGTTCGCCAAGCTTAATTCTCTGCTGATATACGCCTTTAGGAAAGAGATGTTTGCTGACTTCCTGGTATATTGAAAGCTGATGACCTGATTTAAGCCCTGATATAATTCTTCTCCAAAAAACCCACCACTCAGAAACTGTTTGCGAATCATTCGGATTATTAAGCCCGGATGACCATAGCTGCCATGCTTTCCTAAGCCTGATTTCATCTTCCGGATCACCAAAGCCGGGACGAAGGGCAAATCCGCAGATATTTAGCCATTTGGCTTCAGAGTCGGCAAGAATAAGAGTTTTATAATCGATTTCCATAAGTGTATCGGAAAGACTTCTAAGGAAATGTATAGGCCACTCATCTTTAGGCGTAGAAGTGATAGATTCAAGCTCTTTAAATAATGAGATATTTTGAACTTTATTTGAAGAAAAATAGCTTGATAGAAAATCTTTAGCTTTGTTAACTATCTCATTATCAAATGTAACAATATTCTCAGGCAATGCCGCTGATTCATCGTCTATTATTAGTCTGACATCGAACTTAAGAGGCCATTTGTGTGCTGACGACTGAGATTCAAGTTCAATTTTAAGCACGCCGCTTTCTGTAAGCTCTGATGTGATGCCCGCTTTTAAGGAAACCTTTTCGTGTTTACCGTATTTAAGCATGCTAAAAAGAGAAGATACAAATGAAATATCTTCAGTTTCATCCAGAAAAGTCCCTTCCCTATCGCCGATTCTTGTAGCGCTGCTGAAAAGTGGAAAATGAACAGTCTTATTGGTTTCTATGCTAAAAGAACCTGGTGTATGAATCTTCTTATTTTCATCAGAGCCTCTTGGCATGATACATAGGATTTTGGCTGAGTCACCTTTGTCTGCCTGAGCTACTTTAAGATAGTAAGATTTAGTTGCTGCAGTCTTGACTTTCACTCCGCCATGGGACTTTGTTCTTCCGTAATATGATGCTCCGTAGGCTACAGCCAAACTCAAATCCCTTGAGATAAACTCCTGGATTTCTCTTCCGTTAAACCAATTTTGAATGGATGCAATAATCCTTTTCCTTAATATTTCTGGAATCATGGTCCCGCCATTAAAGAGGATTTTATTCGGAAAGAGGAGGGCAGCGCCCTCTATTGCAGCGCCTGCAGAAACGCTTTGAGCGTATTTGAGAAATTGCAGGAGATGAGCAGGAATTGATGGGTCTGACTCATACGGCAGTCCCATTTTCTGAATGCCTTTTTTCTTTTGAGGAGATGGAGCATCGGCATTTATGAGAGGAAAAAATCCCTCTATTAAAAGCTCTTCAAGTTCTGAACGCTCCAGAGTGTATTTTCGTAAATTTCCTATTACCGAACTGCCCTGTGAAAGAAGGGTAATATCTGTCGATTTAAGGTCGAGTTTATTAAGCAGAAGCTCTTTTGCCTGCCTTGTTTTCTGACAGAGAGTCAGCCAGTCGCCGTGAGGAAGCTCTGTATTCCATTTTTCTTCAATCTTTTTGGCAATGGCGATATCTATATTATCCCCGCCAAGAAGAAGATGGTTGCCGGCGGCAGTTCGTTCGAGAGCACCGTTCTCATTAAGCTCAATTATCGAAAAGTCCGAGGTTCCCCCGCCGATGTCTATGACAAGGACTTTTTCACCATTTGCTATCTGATCCTGCCATGAGTCTGAATTTAAGTCCAGCCACGAATAGAATGCCGCAAGCGGCTCTTCAAGTAAGCTTATGTGCTTACACCCTGACAATCGCGCCGCTTCAATGGTAAGTTCCCTTGCAGTCTCATCAAAACTTGCCGGAATAGTAATTACAATATTCTGCTCTTCAAAGAGGCATGGATTACCGAAAGAATCTCTGAGGTGAGCATATTTGTGATTCCACGCTTTCTTGACATAACCTAAATAAAATGATGTGATTTCCAGAGGAGAATGCAGTACTTCATTCAGATTGCCGCCCCATGGAAGAATTTTATCTTTTCTCTCGACTCCGTTGTGGCATAACCATGACTTTGCAGAGGAGATAAATCTGTTTGGAATAGTCGAACCATAATCTCTGGCATAAGAGCCGACAGTATATGGACTCTTTGAGTTCCATGATGGATTCATCATCTCTTCTTTGTTTAGCTTTTTGTCAAAAAAGAAGCAAAATGAGGGAAAAAGCTCTAGGTCTTCAATTTCGCCAGGTGCTATTATCTGAGGAACTTTAAATAGAGATATAGGTTTATTTTCAGAATTAAGATCAACAAATGTTACTGCGATATTAGTTGTACCTAAATCTATTCCGATTATAAAGCGGGAATACTTCATCAATTATCCTTGATTGGATTCTTTTCTGACCTCGAAGTCAAGTTTCCATTGATTCTTTGTTTTTTCATTTATGCACCACACCTGCAGCGTGCCCGTTTCTGTGTACTCAATGCGCAATTTAACCGGCACCAGACTTCCTGCTCCAATATCGGCAGAAGGAGCCAATGCAACAGAAAGCGGAGGCAGTTCTTCGACTGCTGGGGCATTTTCGACATTCTCAATTGTCTTTCCGAAAGTATCTTCCTTGGCTGTTTTAGATGAATAGAATCTGAACTCTGTATTTTCACCAACAATTAAACCCAATCCTGAATAAGCTATATCAAAGGATGTTCCTTCCTCAGTTCCGATTGGCAGGACGCAAAGTCCTTGAATCGGTGGAATAAAGCCCGGAACAGCCGGCATAGATGTCTCAATGCCAAGATAATAAGCGTAAGAACTTCCAGCTTTGATTCTTATACCCTTGCCTTCTCTGACATTAGCATAACAACTTGCGCCCATAGCGACTGAAAGGTCGGGATTTGTGCCGGTGAGGACTTTTATCTTGCCTCTCTCGGCTTCAAGACAGCTCGAAACTACTGATATAATCCTTTCTCTGATAGAGTCAGCTTTGCTTACTCCACCATTAAAAAGTATGCAGTTGGGAAGGTCTGACTGATTTTTGCAGTTAGCCTTTAGAAATGATGCGAGATGTTTTGTTATTGATGGATCGGTCTCGTACCTGAGCCCGAAAGTCTTGAATCCTGAACGCTTTGAATCAATAGGTTTCTCTTCGAGCGAGCATTCCGGGAAAAAACCATTTATGATGGTCTCTTCTACTTCTGCTCTGGATAACTCCGAAGAAATAGTACTCGAAATCAAACTGCTTCCTCTTCCTAATACTGTGAGTTTCTGAGGCTTTGCCTTTGGTTCTGACATCAGAACTTCTTTTGCTTCTCTGCATGCGTATGTAAGCCCATGCATCTGATATGAATCAAGAACTATGTCGTTCTTCTTCTTTATCTTTTCAGCTACTTTGTAAGCCATTGTCAAGTCCATGTTATCCCCGCCAAGCAATATATGATTGCCTACAGCTACTCTTTCGAGTGTAAGATTACCGCTTTCGTCCTGGACTTTAATCAAACTAAAGTCAGTTGTTCCTCCGCCGATATCGCATACAAGGATGCTGTCACCGGTGGCAACTTTGCTTCTCCAGTTTTCGCCATTTTCATTAAGCCATGAGTAGAATGCGGCCTGAGGTTCTTCAAGCAAAATAGGTTTTAAACCTATTTGGGTTGCGGCTTTGAGGGTAAATTCTCTTGCTACTGTGTCGAAAGACGCCGGAACAGTAATAACAAGAATCTGGTTCTCCATCGCCAACTCTTTGTCTTTAGAAGCCATCTTGTCATTCCAGGCATTTTTCATGTGCTCAAGAATAGTTTTTGTTGCCTCGACAGGGGACATTTGCTTTTCGGGATTATTCCTGTTCCACGGAAGAATAGGCGTTGCCTTATCAACATTTTCGGCGCAGAGCCAGGATTTTGCCGAAGCTATTACTTTAAGCGGAACTTTGGGAGAAGTCCTCTTGGCAAAATCACCTACGCAAAAGGCGGCTTTATCATTCCATGGCGTATTCAGACTGCCATTTGGCAAATCTTTTTCGTCAGGAATATAAATAAAAGAAGGCAGCACAGCATTTTCAGAAATTTCACTTGCCTCTGAAAGCTGGGGGATTTTAAATAATTCAGGAATCATCGGATCCTGAGTTTTGTCAATGTAATAAACGACACAATTTGTCGTACCTAAATCAATGCCAATTAAATAACGGGACATTTTAAACCTCCTTAAGGTGTAAACTAAAAATGAGTAACGAAAAGTTAATAGTAAGAAATCAGATACTTTTCGCTGGGTCAATCGACCATTTAGTTTTTAATTTTTTACTCTATTTCAACTTCTGCAGGGCAAACAACCAACGAGTTGGATTTGCCTATTTTTTTAGGAAGATTAACTCCTTGAGAAGTCCACCCTTTGTGTCTTAGGATTCCTTTGTAAGGGCCATTTGGCGGAACATTCCCGCTGAGTCTGATTTCTTCAGCGTTGAAGTTTTCGCTTACAGTAATTTTTTCACCCTCTTTTTTAGTGTCATAAAGGGCTTTGAGTTTGAAGTTTTCATTAACAATTTTTGCACAACCAGAATGTATCTGTCTCACAGCAGCGCCAATCTGAGCATCTTCATAATTTTTGATGTCTTCTTTGATGAAATCAACAAATCTGCCTTCTCTCTGAAGAAGAACCAGAGTGTAGAGAGCTCCATCTTCAAAACTTTTAAGCGCTTTTTCTTTTTCGTCTGAAAGGAATTTTGCCAGCTCGGCTATTTTAGCCTTGCTTGTGTCAAGTTCTTTAGAATCAGCCAGAGAACCTTTCTTGATGATTTTTTTGATTATTCCGAAGAGTAATACAATAATTAGTAGAGCCAATACGCCAGTGAGTATTCCCCTGCCGTAATCGCTATTGCACAAGCCTGCAAAAGGACAACTTACTCCAAGCAGTATGCTAATATTCATAATAATTTCCCTTATGTTATTAAATTTCAGTACTTCCGGAAATATAATCCGAAAAGCGCATAAGGTACCACTAATAAGCTATTATTCAAGATTTTGGGTGTTTTACCTGCTTAACCAAAGGACTATCAAGGAGGTATTATCGGTCATCTCCAGATATCTTCCAGAGATAAGGTTTGTAGTTTCAAGGCCTGCTGTCTCGCCAGAGCCGCTGACAAACTTGACTTTGTAGTTCTTGCTCAGAATCCAATCGCATATTTCTTTCTGGGTTTTATTTAGTGTATCCAAAGAGTATGCGCCTGAATTGGTGGAGACATAAACGGTATTTGCCTCTAAATCCTTCTTCCCAATGGATGTTTTTATCTGAACAACATTGCCGTGAGCTTTTTTCTTATCCATTTCACGAATAGAAACCTGGTTTGCCAGATCAAAGAAAGAACCCTTTGTGTATTTAATAGGCGCTTCAGCTTCTAATAAACTATCGTAATTTCTTGCGAATAAGGCGGGAAACAATACAGCTCTGGGTTTGAATTTATCCTCCAGTATTCTTGCTAGTTCCAAGGATCGTTTAGAGAGAGAATCTGATTCTAGTATTATTTCGCTGCCGCTTGAAAGACGAAAGTAAAAAGTTCCTAGAAACTGCTCTGGATAACTTCCTTTGAGCTCGACATAGTCAGGGTGAAACGCCTTGTTGCCAAATAGTGTCATTTTAATCCCAAGAGAATCGGAAGACAAAGCGATGCTATTTAACTCTTTCTCAAGGGAGGTGCTATTCTTACTTTTAGTTCCGGAGAGTTCCACAACAGGGTTTAAAATTTTTTCATCAATGAATTTTAGTTCAGCTAAAGAAAGTTTTCTAGCTTTAATATCAGTTTGGATTCTGCCTAAAGGAGATGAACTCAATACCGGAGGAACCTTATCTCTGAGCTTTAAAGGTATATTGCTGCTTATTTTGCCAGTTTTGATTTCGGATTTCTTTTCAGAAAAAACCGTATCTGGAAAATCAGGTCTGTGTTCAACAAATGTAAGGGCAAAACCTATTAAAGTAGCCAGAATAACAGAAATGCCCGAAGTAAATATGGTTGAACCTATAATCCTAGCGCCAAACTCTTTTTCATACATTTTGACAGCTATGAGAGAAGTAAGCATGTACCCAAAACCAAAATAATCAGTCGGCGATATGTCTATAATAAAGAGCGGTAGAAGGAACCCCAAAGCGAGTTTATAAAAGAATGAGATATTAAAAAAGAATAATATCTTTCTTGAGCCTTCCATGGGAAAATTAGACATAAATTTAGTTTTAAGTATGAGCACTGCAATGAAATAGATTATTACAGCTTCAGCTATAGAAATGAATATCTCCCATGGATAATACCAAAGCAAAGCAAGGAGCGCCGGGATAGCAATTCCGCTAAATTCCCAGCCGTAAGTAGAGCTCATCCTTGAAGCAATAAACGCTGTAGTAATTAGTATTATATAGGCTTTTGGAGAAGCTAGAATTGAAGTGGCAAGATTCTCGTACAAATTTGCCACTTCGCTTAACCTGAAGTTTGTAAGCCCAATCAGAATATACTTAACAATCAGAAAGGTAACAACTAGGGTGATAATCAGCTGAAAAGACCCTCTTCTCAAGCCCGATGTCCAAAATTGGTTTGCCGTTAAGGCTACTATCACAAGCCCGATCGAATAAAGTCCATCTCTGTATAGAAAGTCTATTTCAAAATGCTGACTTAAGATTGCGGTTATACAGGGAAAAATAGATTCATCAAAAAGCAATCTCGCTGCCACAGAAACAAGAAGCATAGCAAAAAATCTGTCTCTCCCGAAAAGTTCTGACCAAAGTCCTGTTTTTTCACCTAATTTCGAAAAACCCTTTACCGCAAGATAGGTAAAAACAGCTTCAATTATAATCGCGACAGCGCTCCAAGGTTTGAGGATTATTAGCGGCACCAGATACCCTGGAACAATCAGACCGGAGATATTCCAACCCAGTCTGAGATTGAAGAAAGAGATGACAAAAAGTCCTACCCAAATGGTTGTTATCAGGGAAACTGCCAGACTGCTTTCAGGAAAAATATCCATTTACACAATTTCGGATTTGGAATTGATGATTTAAAGAATTTAACCGCCAAGATCACAAAGTATAGCACAAAGGAAAAAGCAAGATTTTTTTACCAACCCATGAGAGGAATGAGTATGCTTCTACAGAATTCCGATAATTGATTTTGCTGCCATTGACGATGGGGAAATTATTTCATGAACTCCGATTTTACGGGCTTTTTCGATATTATTCTCGTTCTCAATTCTTGTTATTATTTTGATGTTTTCGGGATGCTTCACATTTTCCAATGCTTCCTTGATAGTCAGAGTAGCAAGAATGTTTTCCGGATCACGGTCAAAAACCGTTATTACTGCTTTAGCTTTCTTTATATTGACTTCTTCAAAAGTTTTTACCGAAGAAATCAAACCTTTAAAGATTATATAGTTGTCATCCTGCTGGGTGCTTACAGCTTCAAGAGAGTTATCAATTATGACATAGGGGATATCGTGTAATTTGAGATGTTTAACTATAGCTTTTGCCAGATCGGAAAAACCGCAGATAATGACATGGTCCTTCATATTTGATAGATTTCCCATAATATTAAATATTCCTTTTACTTTGCTTTCTATTTTAGGGCCGATTATAAAGGTGACAGTCGCGGCAAATGAGCCAAGACCGATGAGAACCATTGTGATAGTAAAAATCTTTGCTTCGGTGGTTTTCGGGATAATATCGCCATATCCGACAGTACTGTATGTGATTATCGTATAATAAACAGCATCCATCATGGTTGTGATGCCTTCATAGTGATTCCTAAGCATGTAACTTCCACATATTCCGTAAGCGAGAGCAAGAGCTACTGTAAGCCAGGCGACAAGTTCCTGATATGTTCTCATTCTCTCGGAGGTGTCTTTCTCGAAAAACCGCCATATCAAAATAAGGAAAACAAGAAAGAATATATTAATGAATACCATCTGAGGGAAAGAATTAAATACCATATATTTAATGCTTGACATAAAAATAAGAAGCACCGTCGAATAAACTGCTCTTTTATGCCTTTTATAGATACCTATGCCATTAAAGAATTGCCAAACACCAATAATAATCCCGCTTGCAATTCCGATGTAGCGTAGAGTATTTTTATTTAATGAGTCACTATCTATTAAAACTAGAAACTGAGTGTCAATTCCCAAAGCAAGTAATATGGAAATAGTAATATGCAAAAAACCATTGCAGAAGAGAATCATCCCAAGCACATGAGGCAGGAATTCATTGAAGCTAAATTTCTTTTTTATCTTGGTCATTTGATGCACATGTGTGGAGTTAAACTTTTATCATTATATAGCTCTATCTTTACAATTTACAGCTTTCAATTGACAATGGCTTTTTAAAAGCATACAATAAAAAAGTTATTTTATGTATCGGGAATTAGACTTCAAAGAACAATAGTGATTAGTGCATTCAACTATCAAGAGATAAAAATGGAGTATAAAATGAATTCGACAAAAGAAAGACAGTTAAGAATTGTTTTCGATAACAAAGATGAAGCCTCGTGTTATCCGGGAACACTTGTCAGAAATATTATAAAGGAACATAAGGAATATAACTCAGAACTAGGTTATGTGGCGGCATTGGTTAACAACAGAGTAGAAACTCTTGGCTACCCTCTCGAGACTGATTCAGAAATCAGTTTGCTGACAATAGCCGACTCCCACGGGTGGAGAGTTTATAGAGATTCCCTGGCTTTTCTTCTCTCAAAAGCAGCTTACAAATGTTATCCCGACAATAATCTGAGTATCAATCACTCACTGGGAGATGGGTTTTACTGCTCTTTTGACGAACTTTCAAAAGAAGAACTTCCGGAAGTTTTGGCAAAGCTTGAGGCTCATATGAGAAAAGATATTGAATCAAAGCTTCCTATCATCAGACAGAGAATTCGATTCAAGGATGCCCTAGAGTATTTCGCATCTAAAGGAAGAAAAGATAAATGCAATCTGCTGAAATTTAAGAACCAGCCGAGAATAGCCGTTTACAATTGCAATTCCTTTATTGATCTTGCCCACGGCGCGCTTGCTGATAACACAGGAGATTTACAGCATTTCAAATTGTTACAGTATGATGAGGGTTTTGTTCTACAGTTTCCTGAGAAAGAATTGCCGGTCAAATTCTCCAAATTCAAAAAGCAGAAATCACTTTTCAATATTTTTAAATCCTATAAGAAATGGGGACAAACCATCGGGATTAGAACTGCAGGAGACCTAAATGAGCTTATTATCAGAGGAGATCTCAAAGAAGTTATTGATATCGAAGAGGCTTTTCAAGAAAAGAAGCTGGCAGAAATAGCCGATGAAATCTATAAAAGAAAAGATGAAGTTAAATGGGTGCTTATAGCCGGCCCGTCGTCATCTGGAAAAACAACATTTGCCCATAGATTGTCAACGCAGATGAAAGTAAACGGCATCAGACCGGTAGTAATTTCAGGGGATAATTATTTTGTTGACAGAGTTAATACGCCCAAAGACGAGAACGGCAACTATGATTATGAACATCTCGAAACAATTGACCTGCCTTTGCTCTATGGAGATCTGGAAAAGCTAGATAAAGGCGAGGAGATTCAGATTCCGACCTACGATTTCATTGAAGGCAAAAAGAAATGGCTCGGCAATAAGATTTGCCTGAAAGACAATGAAATGGCTGTAATTGAAGGCATTCACTCTCTTAATCCGGCTATGACAGAAGTCCTTGCAAAGGAAAGAAAATATAAAATCTACATAAATGCATTGACCCAGCTCAATCTTGACAACAATAATCGAATTTCCACAACGGATTGCAGGCTCATAAGAAGAGTCATAAGAGACCACAGGACAAGAGGGTTCAGAGCTTTAGCGACTATGAAAATGTGGCATAGCGTGAGAAAAGGAGAGAAGCGCTGGATATTCCCATTTCAGGATTTTGCCGATTCAGTATTCAGTTCTGCTTTAAACTACGAGTTGTTTGTCTTGAAACCGCTTGTTGAGTCGCTTTTTGCTGAGGTCAAACCATGGGATGAATCTTATCCCGATGCCAGAAGGATTCAGGAATTTTTATCAACATTTGTTCCAGCTCCAGCGGTAGATATTCCTCGCACATCTATTTTGAGAGAATTCATAGGCGGCGGCATCATGGGATAGACAATTACGAATTGAAAATACAAGCCATACGGGTTGCGCTCTGTAAAAAAGTTAATAACGGCGACGACAGATCGTCGCCGTCCATAAATTTGTTACTTCTTATTTAAGGCCTGGACGAAGAGCATGTACATACCGTTGGTCCAGCCAAAACCGGCATTATTCTTGGCATAACCTGTTGTGACACGAACATCGCCGAGAGGATTATAAGCGCTGTATTTTTCTATTATGATGCCATGCTTAGCAAAATACATATCAACAGAATCTGTCCATCCTTCAGCTATTTTCTGAACCATTGCATCTTCTTTACCATTAACCATAGCTTCGTAAGCAAAGTATTCGTTTGGCGCCCATGCGACAGGGAAGTCCCATTGAGTAATTCCGATAGCATCTTTGTTCAAACTTGTAGTAATGCCGTAAACAGTTTTGGCATCTTTATCGAAGTTCTTTGCTGTTTCTTTAGAAGGCAGGAAAAGATCGCCATCAGTGACGAGTTTCTTTTGGCTTGCTCCAATCATATACGGACAGTATTTGGTCGTGAACTCATAAGCATAAGCGCTAACTTTATTGCGTTCTGGATAAAGGTTGTAATCAGCAAAGTGTTTTCCCTCGGCATCCCACATCTTTTCATTAATAAGCTTTCCAAGTTCAGCCTTATGCGATGAGACAAACTTCATATTCTGATTGATTTCATCACTCTTATAACCATAGCTGTTATCTTTAGAACCATCTACCGCATTTATCTTTTCAATGCCATCTGCCATTTTGTATAGCAGAGAGTTAAGAGCTATTGAGGCATAATCCAGACAAAACTGACCTGCCTTGCCAAAACGCAATGAAATATCAAATCCTGAAGCTCTTACTGCCCTGTCATTCTTGTAAAACCATTCGGTCAGCTCGTTAGTTTGAGGATCGTAATAGAGGTTTCCGGGATTCTGGAATGAACCGTTCTTGAAGTTTTCAGCGTACATGTCGTAAAGACCGCGGTTAATCTCATCAGGAGAAAACACTACTTCAAAACAGGCTCCGATGCCGTCCACATAGTAAACGGAGAGGCCATTAATCACATGTTGATTCTTCTGATCTTTCGGATTGGCGCTGTCATAAGGACTCCATTGAGTGTAAACCGTGCTAGGCTCTGTGTAGTACTTGAAATAGGCTACTGCCGCAGGAAGAACTTCTCTTGTTAACCACTCTTCATAATTTGTGGGCGCCTTGAAATTTTTCTTGCTTGCATCTGGTTCTAGCACAAGGTATTCAGCGAGAGTTTCTTTATAGGCAAATTCCTTTTTGTTGTCATCCGAAAGCCCTTTCCAGAAATCATAAACAGCCAGAGATTCTTCGACTAGGAACGGAGGCTGAGACCTGTCGAGATGGTAAGATCTATTGGAGTTAGGGATAAAGCCGCCGAAGAAATTAATCTCATAAACATGATTATCAGCCATTCCTTTGGCTATCTGAAACATTTGCCCTGCATCCTGAACTGTTGCTTTGCGGTAGCCTTTTCCTGCGAAGTAAATTTCGCTGCCTGGATTGTCGATAATATACTGGGCGCTGTTGAGCAAACCTTTAATCATAAAAAAGGAATCCCAACCGAACATTTCATTGAACATTCCACCCGGAACTATGTAATCATTAGGGATAAACATGAGCCCGGCGTGATTATAGAAGCAGTCCTGATTCTGCCAGATGCCGTCTTTATCCTTGAGCAGAGGTCTCCATTGGGGTTTTTCCTTGTCAAGCTGTAAAAACCTTGCTCCTGCGACTCCATGATATTTTTTGTTTATGTAATCATAAAGATTATACGAACAATATATAGGCCAGCTTTTTCCACCTTGCGCCAAATCATACGAGAATTTATTGAGTTTAACATCATCATAAATACCTGCCATGTGCTCTTTGGCATTCTGTGCCATATGGGCAGTATCTACGACTCTGAGGAGGCCATTATCTGAGTCAAGCCAAAGCCCCATTGTGTATGGGATTACGCATCCTTTCTCGAATTCATTTTTTGATATTGCAAATGTGTTTTTATTTGAATTCTTATACTTGGCGAAAAATCCTCTTATTGCTCCTGAATTATCGTTTGCATCATTAAGATTAGAGTAGTTGAGCGTAATATAATCCAAATATTCCCCTGTAAAATCCCCTTTACCGTCATCTTCAGGATGAAAGAGTTTGACTTTTATAGCTTTAGGAACCGAAGGATCCTCAGCCGAATATGAATTCATTCCTGAAAAACACAGTATTGATACTGCCATTAAAAGCGTTGCAAAACTTTTTTTAGTTAACATTATGAATGTCTCCTTATTCTCTTGTGTATGTTTTTTTGTCACGGCCGACGCCTTTGATTGTCAGAGATTTCCAGCCTTCAGGAAGAACGCTCTTGGTTTGTTTGATTCCTTCTGGGGTAATTGTTAAACCACCAAACCCCATCATCACGGCCTGAAGAACTCCGCCTGCTCCTGTGCAGAAATACGGGTTTGTGCCACCTTTGGTTTCAGCGATAACTCTGAACGGAGGATTGAGGTTCGGAATATAAGCATCATTAAGGAAGTGTTTTGCTTTCTTTGCATCTCCAAGTCTTGAGTAAAGCAAAGCAAATACAGCCTGAGTCATGGCAGGAGTTCCCTCATTTGGAACGCGTACTTCGTAGTATTCTAAGTCTTTTCTTATCTGATCCTTGTCTGTGATTTCTTTTAATGGATAAGCAAGGAGATTAACATCTGCTTGTTTAATGCCTTCACCGTTATAACTTGCGAATTCAGAAGTTACTCCGTTAGGCATTTTAATAATAGGAATGTTATCTGCGACATGGTTCCAGTCAGGGTCTGGTTCCAGACCGAGAATTTTAGCGGCATCAGTTGCGGCTCTTAGGTTCGCCTTTGCTGCGGCATTGGTAAATGCATTGTTATCAATATTTTCAGCCCATTCATCAGCGGCTACTACATTTTTGATGTCATAGTGCCCTTTACCATTGCGCTCGACTCTGCTCGTCCAGAAGTCTGCGGTGGATGAGATTATCGGCCAGCCTTTTTCCTTCAACCATGCTTTGTCTTGAGTTATGCAGTAATAGTTCCAGGCAGCCAGAGCCACATCAGCTGTGATGTGATGCTCGAATGGACCGCTCAGCGCCCAGACAGGGGTTTCCTCTACACCTGTGTCCGCGCTTTCCCATGGGAACATCGCGCCTTTATAGTTATGGGCAAATGCATTCTGTTTTGCTGTGGCAAGCCTGTTATAGCGGTACTCAACCATGCTCTTTGCCATTTCAGGATGGAGAACGGCAATAGCTGGAAACATCCAGAGGTCAGCATCCCAGAAGACATGACCATTGTAACCAAGCCCGCTTAAACCCATCGGAGAGAGGGAATAACCCGAACCTTCTCTCATAAACGAGTAGAGATGATAGAGCATGCTGTGAATGTCCTGCTGAGCCTGATCATCGCCAATGATTTCTATGTCGCTTTTCCAGAGTTCTTCCCATGCTTTGGTATGAAGTTCAATAAGCCTGCCCTTGCCTTCGAGTTTTGCAAAAATAGTGAGGCGTTCAGCCTGATTAAGAGGGTCAGGGTCCTGAGCTGAAGTAATTGATGAGCCGACTATAGCGTAGTTGTAAGTATCTCCTGCTTTTATATTCTTGGTAAACTTCATGTCATGCATATTGCTGTCCCACATCTCGTGGATAACTCTGGGTTCCTGTCCGCGTGGTTCTGGAAAAATAAAAGAATTCGAAGCGCACATGAGGAGTTTTCCAGTCGGACTTTTTGCTGAGGAAGTAAGCAAACTTATCAGCGCGTGAGGACGGTCTATTTCATTGTAATAGTTTTCAACTTCTTTTAGAGAGTCAGGAGCCTGCATAATGCTCGAAGGAATAATAGTTATATCTTTTTTTGCCGTAACGCTTATATCTGCAAGGACTGTGAATGGCAGTTGGCGCAAAGCATAATAAGTATATTTAACTGTTGCTTTATCTCCGTAATCGAAAGACGCCGTAAATGCGCCGTTCCTCATGTCGAGCGACTGCTTAAAATTGATTATATTTGCGGCGCTAATATCCTTGCCGTCGATATTTAATGACATATTGAGCAGATTGAAGCTCTTTAGAAAATTGCTGACTCGTCCGCGCCCATACAAATCATAAGCTCCTGCAAGCACGACATCCTTGACTTGCAGAGGTTGAGGAGAAGACACTACTCCAATCATGCCGTTAGCTACAGTTATCCCATAATAA
>Ga0194039_1000087_pt1 | contig 58967 bp, 44 predicted proteins | sample JunL228m_MetaG_FD_148679 | JGI IMG/M metagenome (GOLD analysis project Ga0194039, IMG submission 148679) | Anoxic zone freshwater microbial communities from boreal shield lake in IISD Experimental Lakes Area, Ontario, Canada - Jun2016-L227-8m | ecosystem: Environmental > Aquatic > Freshwater >...
ACTTTGCTTATGGCATTCTCAGGTATGATAAATGTTAAAACAGGGCAGTTAACTTTGGGGGGTCAATTTGATGCGTATAAGAGGGGTCAATTAGAGCGTAATATCCACATTGGTTCTGATTCAGTTTTTAAAATAAATATTGAGGAGATTAAAAGTCCACTTGCTAAATTGGTACAACTTCATGGGGTGATGTATAATTTAAAAAAACCATCAGGTAAAACTGATACCGTTAGGGTTCAGGATAATAAAGGGGAATGGCATGTTGTTTCTTCAACGCAATTAGGCAATATGGATACAACAAAATTCAAAGCAGGTGTACTATCAAGATTGGTAGCAGAGCGGGAAATGAAACATATTGGTGTAATTGCACAAGAGGTAGAAAAAGTCGTTCCGGAAGTAGTCCGAATGATACCTGATGGCACCCTATCCGTAGAATATTACAGCATAATTGGATTACTAATAGAGGCCATCAAGGAACAACAAAATATGATTGATAGATACTTTCAATTACCAAAGAACTCTTTTAAAAATACCGGGTCCAATAATACATCTGATAGAGAAAATGATAGCTTCCTCTACCAAAACGCACCAAACCCATTTAGCCAAAGCACGGTAATTAAATATAAAGTATCTTCAGGGGTTATGGAATCCGCTGTTATGATTTTTGATATGCAAGGGACTCTTCTTAAAACATATAAATCATTGGACACAAAAGGGGAAATCACCATTTTTGGTAATGAATTCAAACCAGGAATGTATCTTTATAGTCTCATTGTTGATGGCAATGAAATTGATACTAAAAGAATGATTCTGACCGATTAATGTTAAGGCTTTGAAAACAATTATACTTATAATCAGTTTCGTATTTTGTTTCCTGTTTTCTAATGCTCAGACCTTCACCTGTGATACCGGCACGGTAACTGATATCGACGGCAATGTATATCAAACCGTTACGATTGGCACACAGTGCTGGATGAAGGAGAATATGAGAACAACACGGTATGCCAGTGGACAATCGGTCAGCACCCTTGAAATAACCAATTCAGCCATTCAGGAAACTGTCAACATGGTTGGGAAACTTCAGGTACGGGTAGTCCTGCCTAGATCTGAGATTCTTCAAATCAACGTTTATGATATCTCGGGAAAAGTAGCCTTTCATACTGATCTGAAATGCTATGCGGGTATGAGCCTGGTGGAATGTACGATCGGTCCCGCCGGGATGCACCTAATTCAAATCAATGGATCAGCTTTCAAGGTTATTGGCAGTGATGGGAACAAAACAGCGGTAAAGCTGATTCGGGAAGTTTCTATGCCCGGGTATAAGTCAGACAGCATCGTCATTTCAGATACTTCAAGGAACTATTTTGATTACGGCAATGATCCTGCGAAAGGGGTGCAGTATGGCAAACTGTATACGGCCCGGTCGGCATTAAATGTTAATTCACCCCCTTACCCCGATATCATTCAGGGACTTTGTCCTGATGGCTGGCATGTGGCCAATGATATGGATTGGATGCAACTTGAAATGACCGCTGGAATGTCACAAAATGATGCGCTTGATTTGTTCGAATACCGTGGAACAATAAGCAATAAATTAAAAATTGCTGGCCCCGAATGGCATTACAATGATGGAACCGACGATTTCGGCTTCTCCGCCAAAGGAAGCGGATTTTATGGATGTCGGTTATCAGGTTGTTTGTTTTACTTGTTAACCGAATACGGCACATGGTGGACATACGATAAAGAAAATCTTATGATCCGTCAGCTCAACGAATTTGATGCCGGGGTCTGGCGAGGCTATTTTACCTCTGAAAATGGCGCTTTGTCTGTGAGGTGTGTTAAGAATTAAATGACAAATAGCTAATATGGCCGTGATTCTGGACATGTCGGTCCCAGTGACTACTCTTTGCTGATTTTGTCTGACCACCTCAAACTTTTAACAATCAAGGAATAGGCGTAGTCAATTTACAACTGGCCGGTAATGGTCAAATCCATCAGCCTTTTCAGTAGTTTACCGATCGACCGACGATAAATCAATGTGTAGTTCAGTGATGGTTCCCTGTGAACCCTAAAGGATTTTTTTCCTGCCATATCGGTGACAACATTTCCGATATGATCATACGAATGGTCAAGCAAAACTGAGGCAATGGTTTGAACAGGATTGGGTCTGAATGAGAGGCTGACATGGTTATATGTTTGTACAAATGTTTGTACATAAATAAAAAATCACCTGCAAAAATAATTGTAAGTGGCTGATTTTAAGGTGGGACGTGAGGGATTCGAACCCACGACCTCATGCGTGTGAAGCATGCGCTCTGAACCGACTGAGCTAACGTCCCTTTTTGGTGAAACAAAAGTATGAAAAATCGTCGACTTCCCGGGAAATTGATAAAATATCAAATGAGATGCATTGCTGTTTAGTAAATTATCAGAGATACCTTTCAACCGTCTCAACCAGCAGGCTGCGGTCAAGCGGCTTGGTGAGATACTCGATGAATCCGGCCTGAATAATCTGTTCCTGGTCGTGAGGCATGGCGTAGGCTGTTTCTGCGATAAAAGGATGGGTCTTATAAACACCCCACCTGCTGATGATCGCCTCCTTTAAGGTAATTCCCGACCACGGATAGGGCAAACTGATGTCAAAAATGAAAAGATTGATCTGCTGGTTTGTCTTCATCAGTTCATCGATGATGAACAGGGCCTCCTCTCCGTCACTGGCTTTGAGAACATGGCATTTACTTCGAAGCCATATGTTCAGAATGCTTATGGTTGCTATATCATCCTCAACAATAAGAACATTGCTTCGGCTTTGTTCAGCAGATGGATTCATCTTTCAATATTATATTGCTATTCGTTTCGGCCAGGCTTTTCTTCTTGTCTGTTTCACCGATCCGTTTAACAATCCTTCCTTCGTTTTCCTCCTGGTTTTTAAGCACTTTGTTCTCCAGCGACTTAAGGTAACCCGCCAGCTTGATGCTGATCAGCGCCTGCTTGATGTCAAACGGCTTGATCAGGAATGCACAGGGTTTTGCTTGGAATGCCCTTTCAAAGATTTCAACCTGGCTCATGCCGGTTAAAAAAACAAGGGCAATGTCATAGTTTTGTGAAATTACCTCTGCCGCCTCGATGCCATTCATTTTTCCAGCCAAAGCGATATCCATCAGGATAATACCTGGGAGATCTTCTTTATTCTGAATATCAGCAAGATACTGGAGCCCTTCTTCAGCGCGTTTAAAGATGGCGGTAACCTCATAGTTATATGGGGAGATTTGCCGTTTTAAATCGTTGGCCAACAGGAGTTCATCCTCAAATATTACAACTTTTTCAGGGGGCATCTCCGATAATAAGGCGCTAATATAAGCAAATAACCTTATAATTGACCTATCATTCAAAAAAATTTATCAGAATCCCCCCTGGTTTATCTGTCCCAGAGCAGCATAGTGGTTTCGGAGTTCATCAACCTGAACGGCAGTAAATCCTTCTGGTTCAAGCCCTGCTGATTTGCAGAGGAAATAGATCTTTGCAGATTTGGCAAGAATGTCAAGGGTGTCAAAAGCTTCGGGGCAGGAATTGCCCACGGCGATGCACCCGTGTTTTTCCCATAGAATGGCTTTGTGCCTCCCCAGTTCCCTGAGTGTGGCCATGGCCATATTTTCAGACCCGGGAAGGTTGAAAGGGATCAGCCCCAGTCCCTCCGGAACAAAAAGCATGGTTTCGGGATGCATGCACCACAACATGGCATTGATGGCCTCGGCGGTTTTGAATGGTGCAAGCTGTGTAAGCGCAATCAGTTCCGTAACATGCGCATGCAATACCACCTTTTCAGTCGATCTCTGCTGAATCAGCAACTGCTGAATGGCCAGGTGGGTCGCCAGCTCGGAGGTGGGCTTCACTTTACTCTCCCCGGATCCCCACCCTGAAATGTGACAGGAATCACCGGAAACTCCTACATAGACAAAACAAAGAAAGTCAGTCGGTTCCACAGCAACATCACGCATCCGGGTTCCTGTTCCGCTGATCAAAAAAAGGGTTCGGGCCAGGTCGGGATATGTTTTTGCTAAAGTAAGTGACGGCAGGGAGGAAAAGACGTCCAGCTCCTGCCTGTTGAACATTCCGGTAATGTTAATGGAGAGATTCCCGGCATTTCGCTCGGCCCAGCCTCTTTCCCAAAGATATTGCGCAATTCCGGCTATCTCGTCCCTGAGCGTTTTCAACTCTTTTTTCTTAAAAAGGTCTGCAGTGAAGTTTACCTGGTTCTCCATATTGCGATTAGGTTCGTTTACTTTTGAAAAACTGCTTTAAAAGCTGGCTGCATTCGTCCGCTAAAATGCCCGCAGAAACCTCTGTTTTTGGGTGTAGCAATGGGTGGCCGACGAGTCGAAAACCACGTTTTTCGTCCGATGCGCCGTAAACGATTGAACCCAGTTGGGCCCAGAAGGCAGCTCCGGCACACATAACGCATGGTTCCAGGGTGACATACAGGGTACATTCATCCAGGTATTTCCCTCCGAGATATCCTGAGGCAGCAGTAAACGCCTGCATTTCGGCGTGGGCAGTCACATCATGCAGGGTTTCGGTAAGATTGTGCGCCCGGGCAATGATGGTGCGGTTGCAAACTACCACTGCACCTACCGGCACCTCGTCCCTTTCCAGGGCTTTTTGTGCCTCCTTCAACGCCTCATTCATGTAATATTCCCGGGTGAAGATCGGATATCCTTTTGAATTCATACGTGTTTACAAAATTATTCCTTTTTGATCTATGCTCCGGGTTTCAGGAATCAGATTCTGCAGGTCGGTCAGTTCATAGGCATCACGCAGGTGGAACGATCCTATCCGCGTACGGCAGAGTGCCGAAAGATGTGCTCCGCATCCAAGCAACGATCCAAAATCCCGGGCCAGCGAACGGATATAGGTGCCTTTACTGCAAATCACGCGGAAATCAACATCCGGCAATTCAATCCGGGTGATTTCAAACGCCGAAATCGTGACCTGCCGGGCTTTTATTTCCACATTGATCTCCTGCCGGGCTGATTTATACGCTCTTTTACCATCCACCTTGATGGCCGAAAACTGGGGAGGAACCTGGTCGAATGTACTGACAAAATGGTTTGCCGCATCACTGATTTTAGCATGCACCGCCACCGGATCTCCCTCTGCCAGGCTCTCCATCGGGAAAATTTCATCTATCTCGGTTTCCAGGTCGAAGGATGGGGTGGTGGCCCCCAGGCGGAATGTCCCGGTATACTCTTTTTCAAGACCCTGGAACTCATCTATCCGCTTGGTAAACTTCCCGGTACACAGGATCAGCAATCCGGTCGCCAACGGATCAAGCGTGCCGGCATGGCCGATCTTGATTTTCCGCAGCCCGGTACGCACCCGTATGATCGATCGCATCTTGCCCACGACATCAAACGAAGTCCATGTAAGGGGCTTGTTGACCAGCAGGATCTCTCCTTGTTCAAACTGGAATGACATTACAGGATGGATAAACTATGACCGGTTAGGAGAAAAATGATTAAAAAGATGCCCACCACGATCCGGTAATACCCGAAAACTTTGAATCCGTGTTTGGTCAGGTAGGTGATGAATGCTTTGATGGCAATGATGGCTACCAGAAAACCAACCAGGTTCCCCAGGGCAAGCATCTGGATATTATGGGTTGTCAATATTTCCGGGTTATCCTTCCAGGCATCCCAGAGACTTTTGGCAAAAGCGCCTGCAAGTGTCGGGACAGCCAGAAAAAAAGAAAATTCTGCCGCAGCTTTCCTGGTCAGTTTCTGTTGCATCCCGCCGATGATGGTGGCCGCACTCCTGCTGAACCCGGGAAATACGATGGAAAGCAGCTGAATAACCCCGATGATCAATGAATTCTTATAAGTGATATCCTCTTCCCTGTCAATAACAGGCTTGTTGAACCAGTTATCAACAAACAAAAGGACAATGCCGCCCAGGAACATCACAACTGCAATGAATAGGGGCGTTTCCAACACCTGGTCAATGTGTTTCTTCAGCAGGATGCCGACAAAAGCCGCGGGCAGAAAGGCAATGAACAATTTCAGGTAAAAACTCAGATGCTTGAAATCCAGAAACTTCCGCCAATAAAGAATGATCACCGAGATAATGGTGCCAAACTGAATGTTCTCTATAAAAAGTTTGGTGAAGGCGCTCTTTTCTATCCCGAGGATGGCGGAGGTCAACGCCATGTGGCCTGTGGAAGAAATCGGAAGAAATTCGGTTATCCCTTCAACAATGGCAATGATGATGGCCTGAATGATGCTCATCAATCCTTCGGTCTTTTCATGATGGCAAAAATCTCGATAACGTATCCGGCAAGGATAAGAATTGGAGCCAGGGTGATCCGGCGGAAACTGAAGATTTCAGGATTGAACTTTGTTGGATCCGCCGACCCTCCGCCAATCATCAGCAAAAAACCTACAACGATGAAGGCAAGCCCGATAAGCATCAGGCGGTAGTTTTCTTTTCCGAAGGCAAATTCGCCGACATTGGGACCTTTTACTGCCGTTTCATCATGCTTTGAAGGTTTGGCAGTTGCCGGGGATTTTATTTGGGTGTTTTTCTTTTCCATGATTCAAAACGAATTAAACCGCGAAATTAAAGAAAATTTAAGAATATCAGGTATATAATAAATCCGTCCGGATACGCAGGTACTTGCGGACCGCGAAATAGGTTGATATCCACGAAATAAAAGAACCCAGGAAAAAGAGAAAAAGAACGAGGGCGACCAGCATGATCGGATCCTGGAGTTCGAGCAGTTCAGGTATCTGTTCCAGGGCAAAATAGGTGAGCAGCATGAGCATAAGCAGGGCCAGGAATGCGCTGATGCATCCATGCAGGATGCTCCGCGCCAGAAGCGGTTTGCGGATGAATCCCTCCGTTGCTCCCACCAGTTGCATGCTCCGGATGATAAATCTTTTCGAATAGACCGACAGCCTGATGGTATTGTTGATCAGTACGATCGCGATGAAAAGCAAGACCCCGCTGAAAGCCAGCAGGATCAGGCTGATTTTTTCCAGGTTCCGGTTGATCACATCCACCAGTGATTTCTGGTAGTAAACCTCCTTGACTTCAGGAATGGACAGTAACCGCTTTTCGATGCGGTTGAGAGAATCGACCGTGGCATAGGGCGCCCTGATCCTGAGGTCGATGCTTGGAAGCAGGGGATTATACCCCAGGAACCCGATGAAATCTTCGCCAAGTTCATCCTGAAGCTTTTCGGCAGCCCGTTCCCGCGGAATGTACTCACTCGATTTAACAAAATATTGTCCGTCGAGATTTTTTTTCAGTTCAAGAATTCCTGATTCCTTTACGCCTTCGCGGATCATGATGGAAAATCCGATATTTTCCTTCACATAATCAGATAGTTTCTGCGCATGAAGAAGGATCATGCCCAGCAAACCCATGAGGAAGAGCACCAGGGTTATGCTGATGATGGTGGTGAATTGTGAGGTCGCAATCCGGCGCTGGTAGTAACTTTCTTCCTGAGGAATCATGGGTGTGATAATGCGAGCTAAAATTACTCAATTTTTCCTACTTCGGATGTTTTTTCTCCTTCGCCTGCTTTGCCTGCTTTTCCTCTTTTATCAGTTCCTTCTGTACCTTGGAGTTAAATCCCATGGTTGATTTCAATCCGCTCAGGGCGCTTTTCCATAGAAAATTGATGATTCCCTTTTCCTTATCCCGCGTGAAATAGATCTGACCGATCTTCATCTTCCCCGATTTGTTTGGATTGTCGTTGTTGATCACCAGGTCATTGGCGGCCCAGTTAATCACCCCTGTTTTGATTTTTGTCCAGGTTGTCTGCTTTTTGTCAATGACCTTGATGGAAAGATCATTGTAGTAAAACAGCAGCTTCCCTTTGGCAAAATCATCATTGGCAGATACCTGGGGTATCACAAGCCGGTTTAATTTTCCGCTGACGACCTTTGCAGGAAGAAGTTTCGTAAGCATGGGGTTGATCTCAACTAGGTTGATGGGGCCTATCATGGAAGAAAAGGTAAATGCGTTTCGCCGGTCGCCGAAATTGAACCGGATGGTGGCATCAAGTTTCCCCTTTCCCATCAGGTAGGCCGATCCCTTTAACTCAGAAACCAGTCCTGCCATCAGCAATACCGAATCGTTGGTGAGGCCGGTGAAGGTGGCATTCATTTTATCGAAGAAAATAACGCCCGGCTCCTCGCCTGTTTGTTCAGAATAGGTGGCTTTGCCGTTGGTGAGCATGACCGTATCGATGCGCAGGTAGGTTTTCAGGTTCCTGATCCCATCCTGTGGCATCGGCGGCTTGAATCCCGGCTTGCGTGCAATGCGCTTGTCCCGGTAGTCGTCAAGCAGCAACGAGTCAATCTGAAGCAACCCGGCCTGTAATTTTCCCTCAAACAGAAGTTTTCGGATGTTCATCCGTTTAAAACTCAGTTTGCTGATGCGGATATCCATCCGGTCGGTCTGAAAGCCCAGTTTTCTGGTATAATCATGTTGGCTGTAAAGGGGCTCCAGGTGAAAATCGCGGAGGTATACCTCGCCTGTTCCCGTTGAAAGACCGATTTCGCCGAACGACACTTTGTTCATCCCGTTTTTCATCGTCAAACTGTATGCCCCCAGGTTTATCCTGATATCATCGGCATTGAACAGCCTCAATTGCCCGTGGTGTGCAGAGTCGACAAGAATGTGCTGAATGAAAATGTTGCAGACCGGAAACGAATTCCGCGTGATGGAATCCCCGCTGAAATCAATAAACTCCAGTTTTGCATTTTCAACTTTGAATTCCCCGATTTCGATCGACATCAGTCCTTTCGGCAGGGGGATGGACATCATTTGTTTATTTCGGTTTTCTTTCTGTCCCCCCGGCTTCATTTTCATACGGATGACCGTGACACCGGGGTCTGTGAAACAGATCCGGTTAACATCGATCCTGCGCTTCATGAGGGCATCCATGATATGGAAGTCCCTGACGAGGAACTGGTCAATGTTCAGGCGAATCAGCATGGGCGACAGGGTGTCGGTATTTGAATGAGCCCTGTAGAAGGCCGTGTCGGGCACAAGGGAAAACCTTTTGACTGTGAGGTTTCCGGCGGCAATGTTCAGGCGAATGCTGCCTATCTCAACTTTGTACAACCCCTTGCTCTCCCTGCTCACGGTCTCGATCAGGTAGGTTCGAATGACCTTTGCATAGTAAAAATATCCGATCGCGAAAAAGATGCACGCCAGGAGAATCATAACTGCCAGCAGCCAAAGGATGATTTTGCGGATCATTTTTAACTTCATTTTTTAGTGGTTTTTTTCTTGTTTTTTATCTCTTTCTGCATTTTCGTGTTGATTCCTACAGTTGACTTGATCCCGCTCAGAACGCTTTTCCAAAGAAAATTAAAAAAACCTTTGGTTTCATCTCTTTCAAAATAGATAATTCCAACAGCCAGCTTGCCATTCTCGTTGGGATTGCTGTTGGGCAGCAGAAGGTTGACTGCCTCCGTTAAAAGTGATTGTTCTATCTGGTGCCAGGTTCCGGTCTGGGTTGGATCAAGCCGGATAGAAAGGTCATGATACCGGAAATTCATATTTCCGATGGCCCTGGTGTTATTGGCATTGAAATGAAGGATCTCCGTCGAAGTGGCGGTTCCCTGTGTAATGGACACGGGCACCAGCCTTGAAAGCATTGGGTTTACGGCTGTCAGGTCAAGTTTGCCGATGGTAGCAAGAACGGTAAAGGAATCGGCCGGATGGCCTCTCTGAAACTGCATCCACGCCCTGGTGGGCGCCAGTCCCATAAGCATTCCGGATGCTTCAACGTTAAGACTTTGGTTGGCTGGTTCCATGCTGCCTTTCATGGTGGTAAATCCTGTAACGGTCGCCTTCAGCCGGTCAAAAAAGACCCTGCCCGGTTCGTCGCCGTTTTGTTCTTCATACGCAGCCATACCATTCAGGAGGGCGACGGTATCAATGCTCATCGGGAATTTAATGCGGGCAACCATCTGGGCAGGCATCAGCGGTCGCTGCCATGAAGGAAAAGGAACCCGTTTATCCCGGTATGATTCAAAATTCAACCCTTCAAGAGCCACTTTGTCAGCATGCAATTCCCGGTCGGTGATGAGTCTCCGGAAATCAACCTGGGAAATATTGATCTTTGGCACTTGCAAAACCATCCGGTCGGTTTGATATCCCAGCTTTCTGGAAAACGCCGTTCTGCTGTAATTCGGGGTAACAGTTACCGAATCTACAAAAGCGGAAGACGATCCTGTTGAAAAACCCAAACGGCCTATCGAGAAAGTATACATGCTGTCGCGAGAGGGCCATGAAAACCCGGGAGCCGATACTGAAATGTTATCGGCGTTGAAAAGCGGCGTGCCGGCCGGGTTTGCACGGGAGGACGAATCGACCCGGAAACGGGACACCTGCATCATGATGTTTTTTAGTGAATATGACCGCGAGGAGTCCTGATTGTGTAACAAAACGCCGGCAGCGGCTCCGGTTATGGAAACATTGCGCACGGCAACAGTCTTCATGAACTTGGGCGTGGTGATGAAACCTGCCGGATCAAATCGCAGCGATTCGTTGGCCTTATCCGACGGCACTCTGTTTTTGTCCTGGGTAATTTCCAGTTCTATCGTCGGGTGATCCACATTTAAACCTTCAACCAGCCATTGGTTATCAAAGATGGCCCTGTCAAAATAAAACCCATTGAATTGTATTTCGGGAATGGTTACCGTGGCCAGGGTTTTCGGTCCGGTCTTCTTATTCCAGGGTTTTAGGGGGGTTACCTTGACCCCCTGGATGGTAATGTTGGCAGGGTAGGAATGAACTTCAAGACTCCGGGCTTCAAGGGCATAGCTGCTGTCGGCGATGACCGCACGCAAAGGAAAAACCTTTAACTGGAGTGAGTCAAATTTGATCAGCCCGTCAAGCACCCCTTGTTCCGGTATCTGAACCACGGCATTTACAATGGCAAAATCGATCTCTTTCAGTGAAAAAAATGTGGCCCTGCGGTCCTCTTCACCGTCGTAGGCAAACGCTCCCTTGCGGACCAGGCAGTGTCCGATTTCGAAAGTGCGTATGAACTGATTGGTTTTAATGAATTGTATCTCTTCCGGTGGTCCATGGGATTGCAGGCGGGTCGAAGTCTTCAATGAGAGAACCGGCTTCTCAAAAATGATCTGGTTTGCCTTTAAGATCTTTTCAAGGAATAGTTTTTTATGATTCAGCCCCGAGAGTTGAAGTTTATGTAAAGAAAATTCAAACGTCGGAGGTTGTCTCTTGTTCAGCGGTGTCATAATGGGCGACGGGCTGGCAGTCTTAAAAATAAGGAGGTTGTTTGCTTCGATCAAAGAGTCATTTGTATTGATGTGAATTCTTTCTGCCTTAAAGTGTTCGAGGCTGTCTGTCGATACAACAGAAACGGTGTTCAGGTCCAGGTCGAAGTCCCGGCTGTAAAAGTAACCCTGTTGGTTCATTCCATGCACCGAATCAATTAAAAACTGTTGCATCGAAAGGTTAAAGCTGCCGGTAGCCATCGGGAACTCCTTCCCGTTTTGTTCGACTGAAAATTGAGCAAATCCGTGGGTAATGTTGATCTCGTTCCCCTTGATAACCCAAAGGTATTTTTTTAACAGGTCATATACCACCTCTTCGTTTTCTGTCTGAAAAAAATCAGCCGGTTTTTTAAACCTTGGATCCGGATTTTTTGGCGGACGATAGCGGGTATACCTGATCTCCGGCTCATTGATCACAAGCTGGTTAAAGTCAAGAATCCTCCGGTTAAAAACCTTTTTCAGGTCAATTCCGGTAAAGATCAGCTGTGGCAATTGAATATTCATAAGATTATGCCGGCTGTCCTGAAGCTGTGAGTTTTTTTCCTTGTTGGGAAAAATGGTAGCTTCTTTCACTTCGATCAGCGATTTTCGCGTGGAAAACCTGATCCGGGATGCCTGGATGCAATGAATGCCATCGCGCAAATACAATGAGAACTGCTCGGTTTCAAGTTCGATGGCCCGGGCATAGAATATCCTGGAAGGATCCTGGTGCGAAACGGAATCGAGCCGGAACTTGCTCAGTTCAAGGTTTACCTTGCCGATGCGCAATTCGGGTCTTTTATCTGCGACCCTGTTATAATATTCAAATGATCCGTTTTTCAGGGAGAATGAGTCAATGGAAACTTCCCTGAGTTCCTTCGCAACAACCCCATATAACCCGTCAATATTCAGTTTTTTCTTTGCTCTTACCCTGGCGACGGCTCCTGCCGGTTTATTATTCTGGTAAACTTTCATGAAGAAATCTGACAGGCTCACCGCGGAAATGTCAACTTTTCGATCGGTCATGGCTCTGTACAGGTCAATTCCGCGGATGGAAAAGGCCGGCAGGCTTATCTGGAACAGCTCCCTGCTTTGAACATGCCGGATCTTTTTCGATCTGAAATTAGGTTGCAGGGTGACATTTTTTCCGAAAAGTATTGATTTTGTAAGAGAAAAACCAATCTCTTCCGCGCTAAGCGAGTACAGACTGTCAGCCAGCTGGTATTCAAAATTGTGAATGACCAGTTCAATATCGCGGGAGTAAAAAACCCGTTCACGATTGTAGTAGCTGAATGGATTAACCGATACATCCTTCAAAACCGCACTGAACTCATATTCCCCTGAGCTTTGCCTCCCTGTTTGTTCAGTAGTCGATGTCAGGAATTTTCCGTGGTCTACCTTGACCGAGTCGATGTGAAAATCATTGAAAAACTCAGAAACTGTGGGATAAAGGTCCTCATAAACCACCCGCCATTTATTACGTTTGGCAGCAACGGTATCCGGAAATCCCACAATGTTCAGGTAGGGGTGTTTAAGTGTCAGCTGACGGAAATTAATCCTTTTGCCTTCATAGATCTGCCTGAAATGGACCTTGTCGATGGTAAGCGAGGAGAATGATATCTTGTACAACGACCGGGCAATTTTTCCCTGTTGTTTCAGCCGCTGGTACTGCAATGTATCGGGGGTCAGATCAAAACTGTCAACCACCAGCTTCCCGGTTAAGATATTCAGGGTCAATTTTTTAAAATCTCCCTGGTACAACCCGCCGCTTGAACTCTGGATTTTTTCCTGAAGGTATTTTCTCAACAACCTTTCACCAAAATAGTTGAAACCCAGAAAAAGCGCAATGAAGAAAACAAACAAAATAAACAGCAGGCTAAGAATGACCTTAAGCCAGGCGGGGGTTTTACGTTTTTTCGGATCTGCGCTCTTTTCAGGCTCGGGTTCGTTCATTTAGGCGGCATTGTTGGTGTATCAAAGGTATTAATTTTCACGGTTCATGTGAATTGCCTAATTTTGCAGCGTGAACTGACAAAACAGCAAGGCAGGGAGAAAAATAACTAATATCTGAACATCAATGGATTACAATTTTCCGGAAATAGAAAAAAAATGGCAGAAGTACTGGGTGGATCACAAGACTTTTAAAACTGAAATTGATCCCTCTCGTCCCAAGTATTATGTACTCGATATGTTTCCCTATCCTTCCGGCGCCGGGCTTCATGTTGGCCATCCCCTGGGGTATATTGCCTCCGATATCTATTCCCGGTATAAACGGCTGACCGGGTTCAATGTCCTGCATCCGATGGGTTATGATGCATACGGACTGCCTGCGGAACAGTACGCCATTCAAACCGGCACCCACCCGGCTGTCACCACTGAGAAAAACGTGGCGCGGTACCGGGAGCAGATGGATAAAATCGGATTCTCCTACGATTGGGATCGTGAAGTGAAGACCTGTGATCCTGATTATTACAAATGGACCCAATGGACATTCATTCAGCTGTTTCATCACTGGTATAACATTAAAACCCAAAAGGCTGAACCCATTTCCACCCTGGTGAAGATTTTCGGGACAGGGGGAAATTCAGGTATTGAGGCCTCCGTAACCCAGAACTGGTTCAAAGACCTGGTAAAGAAAGACCGCTCATTTGGTGACAAATGGGATGGCCTCTTTTCCGCAGATCAATGGAAATCATATTCCGAAAAGCAGCAACAGGAGATCCTGATGAATTACCGGCTCGCCTACCTGTCTGATGCGATTGTAAACTGGTGCCCTGAACTGGGAACGGTGCTTGCCAACGATGAAATTGCCAATGGGTTTTCGGTGCGTGGCGGCCACGCGGTGGAACGAAAGCTGATGAGGCAATGGTTTCTGCGGATCACAGCATACGCCCAGCGACTCCTCGACGGGCTCACCCTGGTTGATTTCTCCGACTCCCTCGTCGAAATGCAACGCAACTGGATTGGTCGTTCCGAAGGTGCGGAGATCCATTTCCCCATCAGGGACCAGGAGATTACCCTGAACATTTTCACCACCCGCCCCGACACTATTTTTGGGTCGACCTTTATGGTACTGGCTCCTGAACATGATTTAATTGCAAAGATTACCACCCCAGAACGCAGGGCGGCAGTTGAAGAATATCTCCTGCTGGCTAAAAACCGTTCAGAACGCGAACGAATGGCCGAAGTAAAAAAGGTTACTGGTGAATTCACCGGCGCCTATTGCATGAACCCATTCAGCGGCACGCCTGTTCCGATTTGGGTGGCCGATTATGTTCTGGCCGGATATGGTACCGGGGCCATTATGGCTGTTCCTGCCCACGACAGCAGGGATTATGATTTTGCGAAGCACTTTGGGCTCCCGATTATCGAAGTGGTTTCGGGGGGTGATATCTCCGAAAGTTCTTATGATGCAAAGGATGGCATCCTGATCAATTCCGGCTTCATCAATGGCCTGCCCGTAAAAGAGGCCATCAAAGCCGTCATCCGGAAAATTGATGAAATGGGGATTGGTAAAGGGACCGTGAATTTCCGCCTGCGCGATGCCATCTTCAGCAGGCAACGCTACTGGGGAGAACCATTCCCGGTCTATTTTAAAGATGGAATTGCCTGCACGCTCGATGAGTCTGAACTGCCGCTCCGGCTTCCCGAGGTCGATGCTTACCTGCCAACCGAAACAGGAGATCCTCCCCTTGCACGTGCAAAAAACTGGAAAACCAAAGAGGGATATCCGCTCGAAACCAATACCATGCCCGGGTTTGCCGGTTCCAGTGGCTATTATCTCCGGTATATGGATCCCGGGAATCACCAGGCCTATTTTTCAAAAGAAGCAGTCAGTTACTGGCAGGATGTTGATCTTTACATCGGGGGTGATGAACACGCCACCGGCCATTTGATCTATTCCCGCTTCTGGAACAAGTTCCTGTTCGATATCGGGTTGTCGGTCAAAGAAGAACCCTACAAAAAGCTGATCAACCAGGGAAAAATCCAGGGAAGGTCAAGTCTCGCCTATCGCCTCAAAGGGAGCAATACCTTTGTCTCTGCCGGCTTGAAAGATCAATATGATACCACCGAGATGCATGTGGATGTCACCATGGTCGACAACGACATGCTCGACACGGAGGCATTTCGTCAATGGCGTCCCGATCTTGCCACGGCTGAATTTATGCTCGAAGAGGGTAAATACCATTGCGGGCATGCCGTTGAAAAGATGTCAAAATCGCTTTATAACGTAGTAAACCCCGATTTCCTGATTGGCAGGTATGGAGCCGATACCTTCAGGCTGTATGAAATGTTTCTCGGACCCCTTGAACAATCCAAACCCTGGGATACCAATGGCATCGAAGGAGTTTTCAGGTTCATCCGTAAATTCTGGAGGCTATTTCACGACGACCAGAATATGTTCAGGGTGGGCGGTGAGGCTCCCAATGCAGCTGAATTGAGGGTGTTGCATAAAACCATTAAAAAAATCAGGGAAGATATCGAACGGCTTTCTTTTAATACGGCGGTAAGCACCTTCATGATCTGTGTGAACGAACTCATCGACCTGAAATGCAGCAAAAAAGCCATCCTCAGCGACCTTGTTGTCCTTATTGCACCTTATGCTCCGCATATTTCGGAGGAACTCTGGAACCTCCTGGGAAATTCAAAAAGCATTACCTGGGCATCTTTTCCTGAATTTAACCCGGAATATTTGATCGAAAATACTTTTGAGTATCCTGTTTCGTTTAATGGTAAGACTCGTTTTAAATTGGAGTTGCCTGCCGATCTGTCGGTGCCTGAGATCGAAAAAGCAGCATTGGAAGCTAAAGAATCAGAAAAATGGTTGCAGGGAAAACCACCAAGGAAGGTAATCATCATTCCGAAGAAAATCATCAACATCGTAGTTCAGGGTTGAGTTTTTCACGGACTGCAGTTGGATTATCCATTCTCATCTTTTTTTATTGTTCCGCGTTTCCTGTTTTTTCCCAGGAGCTTAAACCGGTGAAAAACGAAGCTTTTACCAGGGGAGAAAAACTGAAATTCCGGGTATATTACGACTCCTATGTTACGGGAAAGGTATCTGCCGGCATCGCGACCCTGGAGGTGAATCATGTCGTAAAACAGGTGGATGGCAGGAATGTGTACCACATCATTGGCGAAGGCCATTCAAAAGGTGCTTTCAACTGGTTTTTTAAAGTGGTCGATCGCTTTGAATCCTTTGTGGATGAAGAATTCCTGTTTCCCTGGTCCTTCATCAGGCGCACGCAAGAGGGCGATTACACTTACAATGATGATGTGAAATTCAATCAGTTTTCGGGAACGGTCCTCAGCACACGGACAAATAAAAAAATTCCCACCGGCACACAGGATGTGCTTTCGGCCTTTTATTTTGCCCGGACATTTGATCTATCTGACATTAATCCCGGTCAGAATATTCCCATCCCCTTCTATCTCGATGATTCACTTTACATTTCCCAAATTCAATATGTAGGGAAAGAGGAGGTGATTACCGACCTGGGGCGGTTCCGCTGCCTGCGCTTTAAACCCATGGTCGCTACTGGAAACGTATTTAGCCAGCCCTACCCTATGGATCTCTGGGTTACCGACGATAAAAACCATCTGCCCGTTCTGGCAAAATCGGCCGTAATCGTGGGTTCGGTCAAGCTTGAACTGATCAGTTATTCCGGCCTGGCCAGCCCTTTGAACTCCCTGTTGCCCTCAAAGGAGGAATAATGGATATGAACAGCATCCCCTTTGCGCTGTCGCACAAGTTTCCTAATATTGTATCTGAATGGTTCATACATAACGCATTTAACATGAAAATCAAGATCGGATTATTTCTGTTTTTTTCATTCCTCCTCCTGAATCCATCCTCTGCTCAAAAACCCGGCCTTCCTGCAACCAGGCATGCCGCCTTTTCACAACCCCGCTATTTTAATGATTTGTGGAAACAGGTCGATTCGCTCACCAACCTGGGCCAGCCCAGATCGGCCCTGGAGGTGGTGAATAAGATATTCCGGCAGGCAAAAACAGAAAATAACGATCCGCAGTTAATTAAGTCCATCATTTACAGGATTCGACTCAATTCCGAATTCCAGGAAAACTACCTTGTTCTGTCGATCAGGGATTTGCAGAAAGAGATTCAGTCTTCAGCGCAACCGGCAAAGCAGGTACTGCAGTCTATCCTGGCTGAGGTTTACCTGAAGTACTACCAGAATAACCAGTATCGTTTCCGCGACAGGTCGCAGGTCCTCACCCCGCTTCCCGACAGCATCGAAACCTGGGACCTTTCTGCCATCAACCATGAAATCTGCCGTTTTTACCTCTTATCGCTTGAAAATTCCGATTCGCTGAAACGGATTTCGATCAACCAGTTTGAATCAATTCTTGATCAGGAGGTTTTTAATGATAAAAAGGCGGGGGAACAGTTCAAAGAGGCGGCCAGGTTCATCCCCACCCTGTATGATTTCCTGGCAGGCCGGGCGCTTGATTATTTCACCTCCGATCAGGAATCGCAAACCATTCCTTCACAGCGGTTCGAGGTTGACCGCACCTGGTATTTTGCACCGACCTTTAACTTTATCAGTAACCGGATGCTGATTCCGGCAGATACATCAGCCCCTGCAAGTTTTGCATTGCGTATTTTCAGGGACCTCGCTGCATTTCATCTTCCGGATAAAGATCCCCGGGCTTTGATTGAGGTGGAGTTGAAGCGTTTCGAATTTGTACACCGTAGATATACACTCCCCGGAAAAGACAGCCTCTACCTGGAGGCCCTGAGGCAATTTGACAAGACGCAAGCCGGTTCGTCATGGGGAACCTCGGTTTCCTATACACTCGCCTCCTATCTCAACGAAAAGGGTCAACTTTACCAACCCCTGGTCTCAGATATTCACAAATGGGACTTTCGTTCGGCGATTGAGGTGTGCGATAATGCGATCAAACGATTTCCGGATTCCGATGGGGCTAAAAATTGCAGGATCCTGGCTAAATCCATTCAGGATAACATCTTGCGGTTAACCGCTGAACATGCTGTTCCCGTCGATAAACCTTCCCTCGCACTGGCCGAAGTGAGGAACATAAAGCAACTTTTTTTCCGGCTGGTTAAAACCGATCCGGAAGTGTATGCCGCAAAAGCCGGAACCCTTGATCCTGTCAATTTTTTCAAATACCTGACAGCCCTTCAAACAACAAAGTCGTGGTCGCAAATATTTCCTTCTGATGGGGATTACCAGGTACACCATGCAGAAATAATCATCCCGGAGGTGCCCATGGGATTCTGGGTTCTGTTGGGTTCTTCGTCTAAAGATTTTAACAATGCAAACCGGGTTTTTTCTATCACCCCGTTTTGGTCATCACAGATAAGCTATATCAGCAAACTCAATAATGACGGGAGCCTGGGTTATTTCCTCCTCGACCGCGAAACGGGCGCTCCCCTGAAAAATGTAAAAGCGGAATCATGGCAAAAAAATTATAATTACCATGATCGCCAATATCTTACAACCAAAATGCAGGATTTTATTTCAGACGGACAGGGGTTCTTTTCTGTTCCTTCTCCTGAAAACAGCCGCAACAATTCTACCCTGTTCCTGAAAATACATTATAAGGATGACTTTCTGATTACCGATAATTTTTATCAATACCCGAAGTATACCGGAAAGACAGAGACAAGCCTTCTGACCATGTTTTATACCGACCGGGCCATTTACCGACCGGGCCAGGTTGTTTATTTCAAAGGGATCATCCTTGAAAAATCAGGCGCATTAACAAAGATTAAAAATAATCAACCGACGAAAGTGGTATTTACCGATGCAAATGGCCAAAAGATCAGTGAACAAACATTTACCTCCAATGAGTTTGGTTCATTTAACGGTTCATTTACGGCACCACAGGGCGTATTGCTGGGACAAATGGCCATTTCCAATGAATCCGGTTCCGTCCATGTTTCCGTGGAAGAGTACAAGCGACCTACCTTTGAGGTGATTTATGAACCCCTCGAAGGGAACTACCGGCTGGGAGAATCAATCACCGTAAAGGGAAAGGCTTCTGCTTTCGCAGGAAATGCCATCGACGGCGCCAGTGTAAAATACAGGGTAGTCCGTTCAGCCAGCTTCCCCTTTTGGGACTGGGGCTGGCGCAGACCTATGCCGGCCTCTCCGGGGGTTGAAATTTGCAGTGGAACCACAACGACGGATGTCTCCGGTAAATATAGCTTTATTTTCCCCGCAACGCCCGACCCGTCAACGGATAAAGAGATCAGGCCTGTATTTGATTTTGAACTCTATGTTGATGTTACAGATATAAACGGGGAGACCCAATCGGTCCGGCAAACTGTTTCAGTAGGATATCAGGCGCTTCTAATTGAATTTAAGGTGCCCGACCTGGTTAACCTGTCCAATGACAGTGCAGTAAAAATAACAACAACCAATCTCAACGGGCGTACAACGCCGGCTTTTGTTTCGGTCACACTTCAAAAACTCATCCAGCCCGACAGGTTATTTAAACCGCGGCTGTGGGAACGCCCGGATATCTCCCTTATGACCCGTGAGGAATTTTATCAACAGTTTCCCTATAACATCTATGGCAACGACAGCGATCCCTCCACGTGGAGTCAGGAAAAGGGGATCTTTGAAAAAAAAATAAACACATTAACCGATTCTGTGCTGAACATCAATTTATCCGCATCAGGTGTCCTGGCCCCGGGGTCCTACCTGTTTGTTCTGAAAGCGATGGATCCGTTTGGTGTGGCAGTTGAAAAGAAACAGTTTTTTACCGCTTATTCTCCCCTCTCAAAAGAGGTACCCGTCAATACGCTCAATTGGTTTGTGCCACTGAAAACAACCGGAGAACCAGGAGAAAATGCCCGGCTCCTGGTTGGTTCAAAGGAAGATGACGTGACGGTTATTTATGAAATACGGCTTCACGATAGTCTGATTTCCCGGGAACTGATCAAGCTGAATAACCGGGCAATGATGGTCGATATTCCGATTAAAGAACAGTACCGTGGAAATTTTGCAGTGAATTTCGTATTTGTCAGGCATAACAGGGCTTTTCAGAACAGCCAGTTGATCAGTGTTCCCTTTACCAATAAAAAACTGGACATTGCATTCGGAACCTTCCGGAATAAAATTGATCCCGGATCAAAGGAAAGCTGGAAAATCAGGATATCAAACGCTGCAGGGCATCCTGCCGGCGCTGAATTTTTAGCGGGGATGTATGATGCTTCGCTCGACCTGTTTCGCCCCCTTGAATGGACATTCAATCTGTACCAGCGCTATTCGGGTCTTTACCCCTGGGATGTAAATAATTCATTTCGCCTGTCCGCCGGACAATGGCATTCTCCCGTTCGCGATAATGAAAATTACATCTTTCATCCCGGGCTGAAATTGAACTGGTTTGGCTTGAATTATTTTGGCGGTTCCGGTGGCCATGTCCGGTATGGTCGAAGCAGTAGAGATAAAAGCATGGGGATGGTCCTGATGGAGAGTTCAGCCAATGAGGGAACACAATCAACTCAAATGCCTCCGTCCCCTGAAATGAAGCAGGATGAAATGAATGCTCCCGGGAAGGCTGTCGCAAATGACTCATTGAATGTTAATACGCAGGAGCGGATCAGGACATCGGCCATTGCCGGAGCCTCCATCCGGGTTCGCCGCGATTTCAGGGAAACAGCATTTTTCTATCCATCCCTTGTCACAGATTCCACAGGCAGCCTGGTTCTTCAATTCACCGCACCCGAATCGCTTACCCGATGGAAATTTCTTGGGCTTGCACATACAAAAAACCTTGATTACGGGCTTGTTGAAAAGGAAATCGTTACAAGCAAAAATCTGATGGTATTTCCAAATGCCCCCCGCTTTGTTCGCCAGGGAGATACTGTCATTTTTAGCGCAAAAATCGTCAACCTCGCTGACCGGGAACTTGCGGGCAATGTAAATCTTGATCTTTCAGATGCCATCACCCAAAGAACCATAAACAATTGGATTGACACAGTGTCTGATCCCACAACCGGGATTCGTCCTGCAGGACAGCCAGGTAATGAAACGAAAACCGAAAGCCAGAATCCGGAACCCGGCCCCCGGAACCAGATTTTTCAGGTAAAAAGAGACCAGAGTGTTCTTGTTTACTGGAAACTTGTCATTCCTGTAAACTCCGGGACATCGGTGCTTCAGTACAGGATTACCGGCTCGTCTGAAACTTTCAGCGACGGGGAGGAAAAAGCCATACCGGTGTTGTCAAATCGCATGATGGTTACCGAATCGCTTCCATTGCCTGTTCGTGGAAAAGGGACAACCGGGTTTGAGTTTGAGAAACTGTTACACTCCGGATTGCCTGGCCAAAAAGATCCGTCGCTGCTGAATTACAGGCTTACCCTTGAATTTGCTTCGAACCCGTCCTGGTATGCAATACAGGCGCTCCCTGTTTTGAACAATAAAAAATATGAAAGTGCCGATGCCGTTTTTGCGGCCTTTTGGTCGAACAGCCTGGCCGAATTCATCGCAAACTCCAATCCAAAGATCAAGGCGGTTTTTGAATCATGGAAAAATCTCACACCCGATGCCCTGAAATCGAACCTTGCAAAAAACCAGGAACTGAAATCTGCCTTGCTGCAGGAGACGCCCTGGGTGATGGATGCTGCCAGTGAAACTGAACGAAAACAAAAACTTGGGCTATATTTTGATCCAAACACACTGGAGGCTACCCTTCGGGAAAATCTCAACAAACTTAAGAAACTGCAAACACCCAATGGCGGATGGACCTGGTTTGCAGGTATGCCTGAAAACCGATGGATTTCCCAAAACATCATCACCGGTATGGGACAACTTCATCATTTGGGCATTGCCTCTATCCGGAAAGATCCCGAAACATGGAGTATGATCGTAAAAGGAGTCCAATTTCTGGATCAGGAGCTTGTCCGGGATTTTGAACATGCGAAAAAGCAGGACTCCGGATACCTCCGCAATAATCACCTCGGGACTTTACAAATCCAATATTTGTACGCCCGGAGTTTCTTAATGAATGATCCCGGGCTCCCAATTCCAGACCAGGGGGTAAATTTCAGGGAGGCTTTTGATTATTATAAGCACCAGGCTGAAAAATACTGGCTGCAGAATAATCGCTACATGCAGGGAATGATGGCTCTGGCGTTGAATCGGCTCGGAAATACTGAAATCCCTGCGCTCATTCTCAAATCGCTTTCTGAAAAAGCGCTTCATTCGAACGAAATGGGAATGTATTGGGCCGGAGAGACAGGGTTCTACTGGTACCAGGCCCCCATCGAGACCCAGGCGCTGATGGTCGAAGCATTTGATGAAATTGCCCGGGACGAAAAGACGGTTGAAGACCTGAAAATATGGCTTTTGAAACAAAAACAAACCCAGGATTGGCGCTCTCCGCAGGCAACCGTTGAAGCCTGTTATGCATTGTTGCTGCGTGGAACTGATTTACTGTCTGAAGAACCCGGTGTGAAAATTTCAATCGGTAAAGAAAAGATCAGTTCCGATAAACTGATCGATACAGAAAAAGAGGCGGGAACCGGCTATTTTCAGGTTTCGTGGTCAGGAGATCAGATTAGTCCCGACATGGGAAAGATTTCTATTTCAAAATCTACAACGGGCGTGGCATGGGGAGCTCTTTATTGGCAATATTTTGAAAATCTTGATAAAATTACCACCGCAGCCACCCCCATGAAGCTGGAAAAGAAAATATTTGTCGAAAGGAATACCCCCTCCGGTCCCGTGATTGAACCCATAACGCAGGATCAGGCAAATTCAGGGATGATAAAAATCGGTGATAAATTGAAAGTGCGCATTGTTCTTACCGTTGATCGTGATCTTGAATTCGTTCACATGAAAGATATGCGGGCATCCTCTTTTGAACCCTATTCGGTGGCTTCTGCCAGCCCGTTATCCGGAATAGGATATCGGTCCCAAATGGGGGATGGTCTCTCGGGGTACCATTACCAGGACGGTCTGGGCTACTATCAGAGTACTTCCGATCAGGCCACCAACTTCTTCTTTGATAATCTTCCAAAAGGCACCTTTGTTTTTGAATACGCTTTAAAAGTAAATGCCGCGGGAGATTATTCCAATGGAATTACGACCATCCAGTGCATGTACGCTCCTGAGTTTGCAGCCCATTCCGAAGGAACCAGGGTCAAAGTTGACTTTAAATGATTTTTGGTTTACCTTTACCTCTTCTAACCTTTTTGATGTAATGGACCTCTTACCAACCATTCAGGAAAACCTCTTTCAGTTGATCAAGAACAAGTTGGCTCCGAATATCTCATTTGTCCATGATCTTTCTGAATTATTGGGAATAAGCTATGACAGCACCTACCGCCGGATCCGGGGAGAAAAGGAGCTGTCTTTGGAAGAGCTGAAAACAATTTGTATTCACTATAAAATTTCGGTCGACGCACTTTTTAATGTCAGACATGACCATATAATTTTCAACTCAATGGCCATTGGGGAAGAGGGGTTCGACATTAAAAAGTGGCTCGAGTCTCTTTTGGCTGCAATCAAAAAGATACACGAGGCAAAAGAAAGCGAGATCATTTATGCAGCAAAGGACATTCCGGTCTTTTACTATTTTGAATTCCCCGAAATAGCAGCTTTTAAGATCTATTTCTGGAATAAGGCCCTGATACCTGCCAGTGGATATGAAAATAAAATGTTCTCCCTCGAAGCCCCTGAAAATTTGTATGTCATAGGCCGGCAACTGCTTTCCCATTATATTAAAATTCCTACCATTGAAATCTGGAGTGAAGAGACAATATCCAGCATCCTGAGGCAAATTGATTACTGTTTTATTTCAGGTTTTTTTAAACAACGGGAAGATGTCTTCAGGTTGTGTGATGTTTTGGAATCATGGCTCGATCATGTGCAAAGTCAGGCCGAACATGGCTTTCAATACATGAGGGGATGCCCGGTTGAAGGAATTGAGAACAATTACAGGCTTTTCCACAATGAGGTGCTGGTGAGTGACAATACAATCCTGGTGAAAGCTGATAACCAGAAAATTTCCTACAATACCTATAACGTGATTAATCAATTGATCACCTCCAACCCCGTATTTTGTAACCAGATTGAAAATTCGCTTCGCAACCTGATGCAGAAATCAACCATGATCAGTGGAACCTCGGCCAAGGAACGGCACCGGTTTTTTAATATCCTGCATGAAAAAGTAACCTCGCTCAGATGCAGGATTGAACGGATTGGCTGAATTCTAATAGCCCCCGATCGCTTTAGTTTTCCACAATGCTTTTTACCGAATAATCTTTCAACACGGATTTATTCCGGTTAAATTGCTCCTTGCTCCCATTGATTGGAATGGTAATCTTCGCAGAGCCAATGATTGCACCGACGCCCATGCCGGTTCCGATGCATCCAATGCCAATGAGCACGGAGGTGCCTATGATCTGTAAGGAACTAGCCATCGAATTGAAACTTTTCTCAAGGTCGTTTGCTCCCTCCTCATGCCTTTCCACCGATGTAGCATACACTATTCCCAAGGCACCTCCAACAATCAACCCTGAAATAGCACCATACAATATCCCCTGGCCAATATTGCCGTTTTTCCTGAGTGTGATAACATCGATCGACCTGACATCTAATTTTGTCATATCCACCTTGCCGGGTGAACCATTCCTAGAAAAATTACGACTCGAGAGTGTTACCGCCGAATCCTCTATCTCATATAACACCCCGGTGATTGGACGGGAGGTTTCATACGTGCTGATCCATGTTTGATAATTTTTTCTCTTATCCGGGGAACTGGTTTGTGCCTGTGATGTTATAACAAAGCACAGGATAAAAAAAGTAATCGCGATTAGCTTTTTCATAATTTTTTTGTTAAATATATCACAACCTGAACTTTAACCTGGTTCCCAATTCATACCATCTGTAAATCAGGAATTGTAAAAATGGCGCCAGCCATGAGTTTTTGCCAACCCGATGACTGAAGCCCGGCCTTTCTGAATCTAATATTTTTAATACTATTTGGGCCACCGATTCCGGGGTACTGGCCTTTTCGATAGACTCAGAAAAAACCTGCAATGCATTCTTTCTTAACTGCCGGTAATCCTCTATCGTCGGTTCCGCATATTCAAAGGAGTGATGAAGATTTGTTTTGAAGAACCCCGGTTCTATCAGGGAAATTTTAATGTTGAAAGACCTGACCTCTATTCTTAAGGATTTAAAAAAACCCTCCAGGGCATGTTTTGAGGCAGAATAGTAACTTTGAAAAGGAACCCCGATAAGCCCCGCCAGGGATCCGATTGTAATAATATTTCCAGATCGCTGTTTCCGCATGACAGGAAGAACGGCTCTCGTCATTTTTACGGCTCCCCAGAAATTCGTTTCAACCTGCTTATAGGCTTGTTCTATTGTGGTCTCTTCAGCTGAACCACAAATCCCGATCCCGGCATTGTTAATCAGGACATCGATCGTGTTGGTTTTCGTTAACAGGGTTGCAATGCAGGTTTGAATAGATTTTTCAGACGTAATATCGAGTTCGAGCAGTTCAAATGGCAGTGTTAATCCCGATTTTTCAGGGGTCCGGCTTGTTCCGAAAACCTTAAAGCCACTTTCGTTGAGTGTTTCAGCGATGATTAAGCCAATGCCGGAAGTCGCTCCGGTAACAAGTACTGTTTGCATAATCTTCTTTTTAAAAATTAAAAAACAGCCATCTGATACGATTATATTGCCGAAATATCGATATAGGGTAAATTGTTTTTTACTTTTCCATCTTCGAGCCATTGATCATCGGTAGAAAATAAAACAATGTTCGAAATAATGTTTTGACCCGTAAACCCTTTTGCAGCCTTTAACAGGGGGTCATCCATGGAACTGCCCCAGATCATGAAATGATAACCCCTTTGCCGGTATTCCATGGAAACTGTTTGAAGCAACGCCTGCATGATTTCAGGATCACGTTCCATAACCGCATAATCGGTGATCGTCACCTCCCGGAAATGATCGCCGGATTCGGGAAGAGGCGGGAGGTCGTAAAGAAAGGAAAGGGATTTCCATGCAATTTGTGAGGGAAGAAATGCCCTGCCGTATTTCACCACCCGGGTCTGTTTCATCCCCGACATATCCCAGGCCGCGCAAACTCCGCAACACGCTCCCAGGCGGTTAAAGGCAAGGAAATAATCTTCCACCGACAATCCTGTGCTGCGCTCCAGTCTCGATTGAAATGTGGCTTCGTCATATAGGTTACCGAAAAGCCGGTCCCTGTGTTCGTTATTGAGAAGCGCCACCATGGCAGGAATATCTTCCCTCTGTGCTCTCCTGATTTTATACCTGCTTTTTACGCTTATCGGGAAGATAAGAAAAATGGTTCTTATCATCAGCTTATTGATGATGCGCGATTTTGGTGAGTAACGATTGCTTTCGGGTTTGTTACCGACCAATCGCAGGCTTGCCTTGTTGCCCTGCATGATCACCCCATAGCCGATCTGGGTCCGGTGTTGATTCTCCCGGAAATGATTTTCTGTGCTCCTTGGTATAAACCCTTGTCCCCTGGCTTCAGGAAGAATATAAAGATCCCTTGCGCAGAAAACTTCTGTGAGGACCCCGTTAACCAATACAGTATGATAACCAACCATACCAAACCCTTTCAGCGTTTCTCCTTGGAAAAGTCCACTGTAAAAAAAATCGTCGTATTTGCAGCGGGCCAGGGCAAACATATCGGGCTGCCGGTCAAAACACACGGTCAACCGGTCCGTTATGATGGGTGCATCCCTGAGAATTCCCAGCATTTCTTTATTCCACCTTGGATCAATGGATTTGATCTGATATTCGTTCATGGTTGATGTGTAAAATGGGAACGATTGAACTGAAAGGAAAACGGTCTGTCTTAATAATTTCTTCACCCAGTTCATGGTTGGGTTTCAGGAAATGCACTGAATCAGGAACCGGATGCTCAAAGTAAATGTGGCGCATGACCACGCCGCTTCCGGGGCTTGTTTTTTCCTGGATCTTGACAAGAATTCCGGCCATCGATTCTTTGGAAATCCAGTCGCCGATGTTTGAAAGTTGGATTTTATTGAATTTCCCGGGCGGCACCTGGGTCAATACCTGTTCCATGGTGGACTTGACAAAAATAATTTTACTTTGGTTCTGAAGGAATGTCCTATGGTTTTCCGATTTGAGGTATTCCGGTAAAGCCCCGGGAAACAGGGATTGCCGGAAAAAAACATACTGAAGTAAGAAATTATCACGGGCCGGGGTGCTGCAGCAAAAATTTCGAAACCTGTTGAAGAAGAAATCCCCGATATTCCCCTCCTTATGATGCTGCATGCCAACCGCATCTATCCCCCTGTTTGTGTAAACCCACGGATGAAAGACCGTCTTAAAGATCGTTTTCAGGAGAATCCCGGCGAAAAACCGGTCAAAGATCTCTTCCTGCTCTTTTCTGGAATTACAGTCAAACAACCTGTAAAAATTCTTCCTCCCGATGATCCACAGGGCAGGCCTGGAGGCTTTTTTGATAAATCGTTCAAATTTCCCGCAGTGGATTAAGCCCCCTCGGACGAACTGCATTTTTTTCCGCCAGAAATCCTGATCGTCTTTATTTAAAGAAGAAACAATGTTATGATTAAAAAGCTTTTCACGTCTTTTACCGGGCATTCTTGTATAACCCAGAAACCCCGCTGCATTGGGAGAATCGAGAACCACGGCAGTTTGCTGTTTGATCCGGCATAGCCGAAGTTGATCTTCAGAAGGATCAACCGCCACAATAGATACGTTTTTCAACGCGGCAATACTAAGCGGAACCTCCCCCGCGGCAGCGATACAAAGCAACGAATCGCCATCGGCAAGATCCAATCCTTTGATCTCGGTTAGCGGATCTTCCTGTGATAAGCCAAAATTGTACAACGGTTTCATTTCGAACTTCAGACTGTTACTTTATAACTTTTGATAACGCCGAGATGATTGAAAAGCCCATGTTTTTCAGCCATTTTCGATATTTTTCTCAAGGCATCGGGAAGCAGGTGTCCTTTCAAAGGAAACGGGCAGTCTTCCAGCCCCAGCAGCATTGCTTCACCCGCACAGCAGAAAACTGTTCCGGCCGGCGACAAGGAACTAATGACCGTCTCCGGATCCTCCGGCATGGTTACATAGGCCGAAAAGGGCATGCTGATAACATTTGGCAGCAAGGCAGTCTCTTTCGCCAAAGCTGATGGAACAGAGAGGTCGGAAATAAGCACTGGCTTTTCTTTTGAGATATGATGAGGATAGATCAGCGGATCATTGGTGTTTGCACAGATGATCAGGATGTCGGCTGTTTTTAAAACAGACAATTCAACGGAGGTATCAATGCTTATCCCGGGAGCCTTTTTTCTATCCAGCTCTTTTGCGATGACACCCAATCTTTTTACCGACCGTGCAACCAGGAGTAAATCAGAGCAGATATCTGTCTGGGTGCTGATCATTTCAGCGATCACCTGTCCGATGTTTCCGGTTGCGCCTACAATTGCAATACGGGCAGGCTTTTTAAAATCAGGGGTTGCAAACAAGTACTTGCGCAGGTTTGTCAAACCGGAAGCAGCGGTGAGTGTATTCCCTGTAATGATGCGGCATCCGGAGGGTTCTGCCAGCGAAATTCCGTTACAGGTTAAAATCGATGTGTAGCCACCCAGACTTACGACCGAGGCCCCCTCTTTTGCAGCCAGGTATACCGCCTCCTGGATCTTTGAAATGACCCGCCTGGTTTTACCGCTCTTATGAAGATATTCCAGCTCGGCCGAATCCACCGGAAGGATATAAAAAGAAAAATGAATCTTTCCATTAAACAGATTGTTGGCTATCAGCCGGAACGGCTTCATCTCCATTAGGGTCTGCAGTCGTTTAAAAAGAATTCTTAAACCAGTATCCGACGCCCGGCAAAGATCGGGTTCCAGCATGCGCAGTTCATTCACCGGATTGACCATATGGGCAATAAATGCAACTTTCGCTGCGCGGGCAGCCGGCTCTTCAAGAAAGGTTTGATAATGGCCGATTTCGGGAAAAGCTCCTTTGTTGTCATCAAAGGGATCGTCATCCATCAGAAACGAAAAAAGATCATAAACTCTTTTTTCATAGAGAATATGGCATAGATCCTCCAGGGCCAAACAAAATCGGTTCGCCTCCGCCTCTGTAAAAAAAGCCGATGGTTCGATCCGCAAGGTGTCTGGTGCCGAAAGTGTAGGAAATAGCCTGATCCTGTGTTTGTGAAAAAACCAGGCCGAGAATAGATATCCGGCTTTTTCGGTACCAAAGGACGCCCTGAGCATCACATTTTCCGAAGCACAGGCAGGATTGAAATTCACTCCCAGCATTAAACCCTCACCTGTAACATCAAAAATCACAGAAGGAAATTTGTCACGGATTTGATTTATTTCCCTTACAAGGTACTCCCCGCATTGGAATGCCCGTTCTGCCAGGTTTTCAGCTTCAATGATTTCAAGCGTTTTTAATGCGGCAATGGCTGCCAGTTCACCGTTTCCGAACGTACTGACATAATTTTCGCTGAATTCGAAACAAAACCGCTGACTGTCGACCAAAACAGCCGATATCTTTTCAACACCTCCGCCAAGCGCCTTGCCAAAAAGGTAATAATCCGCCTTGGCGAAAGCCGGGAATTGCCCTGTGCGTCCAAGCCCGCATTGAATCTCATCGGCGATGAGCGGAAAATCAAATCCTGTAAGATATTCAAGCATTTCCTGATCCACCTTGCGTACTCCGCCTTCGCCTGTCACCGGCTCGGCGATGGCTGCAATGACCGTACTGATCCTGAATTGCTCCACCACTGCGTGTCCGTTGGTTTGAATTATTCTTTCAAGAGGAATAAACGAGTCTCGGAAAATTTCCTGAATGCGGTTTTTCCAATCCGGGTTACGATCATTCACAAACCAGGCTTCTATTTTTGGGAGATTGGAAAAACCGGTTCGCTTTTTCTGGTTGCCCAGGGCGCTCCGGGCTCCGGTGCTATGCCCGTGAAACGCACCTGCGAGGGCGATCAGCCGGACCTTTGCGTTCTGTATAATTTCATCGTTCTTTTGCCAGATTGCGGGAACATCAATATAATCAAGACTTCCATACATCTGGAACTGAAGATCACGAAGTTTGGCAATTTTTTTCCTCCATTCAAAAAGAGCATGATGAAGAGCGATCTCCACGGCCTCCGACCCGCTGTTGCCAAATAAAACCTTGAAACTTTTACCTGTTTTTTGCCCCACCGTCAGGCTCAGTTTTTCGGCAAGTAAACCCGTATTAAAGGGAATGCTCAGCTGGTTGTTCAGCGCGATTCCGCCGGAAGATAAAAAAGAGGATATGGCTTCAAGGATTCTGGAATCTGAGTGCCCAATAAGGTTGGTCCCATATCCGCCTGCAAGGTCAAGTATTTCAGTTTCCTTACCCTGGATAAAGGTGTATAGCGAATCTTTTTTGCCGCGATGAAATACCTGGTTCATTTTGAGGGCAGAAAGCAAGGTGCCGATTTGCGGACTGATGTACCTTGAATATTTGTCTGTCGAAAGATAACAGGTTTCCGTAATTTCGATTCCATTTGAATCTTTTCTGCAATCCTGCATGCGCTCAATCAGTTCACCAAAAGATGCGTGGATGTCTTTTGAGGAGATGGTGCCCTTTCGCGTTAAAGGCGGAGGGTGGTTAATTAGGGCAATCCTGCAAATATGCCGGTGATAAAATTCGAAGGGTTCAATCTGCTCCTTCAACTGGTTATTTATTCCTTCAACAATTCCTGCATATTTCTTCAAAACGGATGAGTCCGCAATGATTCCTCCGGGATGGTTATGCTCATTAACAAATAGGATCGCGGATAATCCGGGAAAATTGAACATGGGATAAAATTCGGCATGATGTATTTGTGAAAGCAGCCGCTGATAGTAGTCTTTTAACGCATGTACCGGGATTTTCACTCCGAAATTGTCCTTGAAGTAATCCCTGCTCGCACGACCAATAAAAAGCAGGCTCTTGTCTCCGGTCAACATCACAATGTCCCCTGTTTCAAAGAAATCCATTTTTTCATCCTCTCCGATACAATATTTGTAGCCAAAAACCGAACGCAGATAAAGATGATAGCATTCCTTTCCGGTATCTGAATGGATGAGCCCGACTGAAACCCCGGGCAACGGATTGCCAAAAGGCAAAAGCCCGTGGCTGAAAATGTTGTCGTTGCTTAGTAACGTGGAAAAAACCTGCTGGGTCTCCGTTGTGCCGAAGGCATTATGCAACCTCAACCCAATGGCATCAAATACCTCCTGCGCGGTGACCTGGTTATATCCTGCGCCGCTTGAGACAAGTGTTTTAAAATGCGGCGACAGCGTTGATTTCAATTCAGGATAAAGCCGGTAAAGTTCCAGGAATAAATTGTAAACAGCAGGTCCGCCGGTAATGTGCGATGGTTTCATTTTCAGAAGCAGATAACGTACCGTTTCCGGTTTACGGGTAAACCATTCGGTAATGATCAGGCATACCGGCGAGCCGGTCCACAAGGCGTTGATAAACGCCCTTATTCCCATGGTATGCGTGAACATCGGCGTGAACCCCGTTCCTCCAAGCAGATCCTTTTGATAAAATCCGGATTGTTGCCACGCCATACAGTTCAGCCAAAAGGCTTCGTGGGTATAAACCACCAGCTTTGAATGCCCCGTTGAGCCTGAAGTGGTGATGATGAGTGCTTCATCACCTGATTCAACCCTACTCAACGAGGTTAAGACTTCGCCCGTTTCAGGCTGACCGGAAATGGTATTAGAAAGAATATTTTCTGCTAATCCAAAAACGGAAATCATATCCAGTAAAGGGATCTTCCTTTTTTCCGCTATTTTTCGGATCCTTTTTACAGAATCCTTGTCTTTGTCATGCCCCTCCAGGCTCATCACTTCACCCTCCGGTACGATGATGTGTTTGACATTGGCCATCTCAAGCCAATTCTCAAATTCTATGGTCTCCGAAAACATGGGAAGAAAAACCCTGCAGCCATTCGTGGCCAGTGCCAGGAATAACAAGGCCGTATACATCTCGTTGCATCCTGAAAAATTTAATAAAACAACGGTATCCCCGTGGGTTATCCCCTGCCGTTTAAAATCGGCTAACAGGTTTGAAACAATGAAACGGAGACGACAAAGACTAACCTCCGTATACTTTGTATCAACGTGACTAAGGATGATCAGGTCGTTTTCATTCCTGCCCGGCCGATCTTCAAACAGGATCTGGCCAATGGTCTTTGGTTTTTCCGAATGAAGCTCAATCGGATTTTCCAGGATGATATCAAATTTTTTCATAGGGCCGATCTTTAAAAAATGGAGGCAGCATATTTATGACATCCTGTTGAGGTCATCCGATCAATTAAGCTATCCAGACTATCGTATAACGCATTTCCCATTTTTGACTGGCAAAAGGGACAAGCATGTAAATCGCCGTCTGTATCTACATACAAACTCCTGTTTGCGGAACCAAAACATCCCGTTTTCCGCTGATAATAACCATGATAGCAAACTATCGGATACTTTCTGTGTGTTTTTTTGAAATTCATTTTAAAGTAGAAATCTTCCAGAATTTTTTCATGACTTTCATCCAGCAATACATCTCTCCCGCTGTAATGTCCTACGGCCCTGGGTTCAAGTATCTGGATAAAGGAGACCCCCATTTTTTTTGCAAGGTCAGCATAGGCCATCAGATTTGATTCGGTAACAAAAGATTTCGTCATACAAACTGAAAGTGCAGTAACAAGATGTGCTTCAATTGAATTTCTGACTGCAGCCTGAACCCATTCAAATGACCGGTCGGAACCTCGGAAAAGGTTGTGAATATTGGGGTCAAAATGGTCCATGCTGATAACAACCCCGGTTAATCCGGCCCGCTTGAGTTTAATCGCATTTTCCATCGTCAGATTATACCCGGATGTGAATATCCAGAAATCCGTCCCGTGCTTTGATGACTTTATAATTTCCAGAAGATCGTTCACTTTCATCATGGGTTCACCCCCGGTTAACTGAATAATACCGGTTCCCCTCTCCTGAAATTTGGAAACAATGGCTTTGATGTCGGATAATGTCAGCGTTTCATCAGCATTGAGCGAATCCCATTCATAACAATGTTCGCATTTTAAAGGGCATCGTTTGGTAATGGCAATTAAGATATTGGTGAATCGGTTTGTTTTTCTTTCTTTACTTAGTATCTTCTCTGTTTCTCCAATAAAAAATTTGGTTATGGCTTCCGATCTATAACCCGGTATGTAAAGGTCCCAGTAGTATTTTCCATCGACATGAACGATTTTCTTTATCATCTTTCCCGCATAGTCCCTCCTGTGTTTGGCGAGCTTTTCAAGCGTTTTCATACACAAAAAAGGGTTCCTGCAAATGCGGTAAACTACTTTAGCCATATGTAAACCAACCCTGAGCCGAACCAGTTTTTTCCTTATCCCGGTGATAATTTTCTGCGGGTGATTTGTATATTCTATTTTCATGGCAACCTGGGTTCAGATATGAGTACCATCTTCTTTTTCATGAATTCAGAATAAATATCATAAGAAAATTTGCTGAATCTGCCGGGGATCAAAAACGCATGAAGTTGCTTTTTATCTGGTGGATTTGGATAATTTCTTACATGGGTATAGTATCCCTTGGTATGTAAAAAAATGGATTTTTTCATTCCATGAATCTCCGGGCTGTCCTGGTAGACCAACAATCCCTCCTCCCCGATTTTTTCCTGTATATAATAGTTCATGTCGTTGTTCGAGAGAAGTTGCGTTACATTTTTCCCAGATTCGGTTATTGCAGAGGAGGGTTTAACGTAATCTATTGTGAACAGGGTATCCCTTGAAAAATCCATGGAGGCATAATCAAGATCCCAGAACTTAAATCCTGATTCGAGTTTGATCCTTATCGACTTTCCGCTGGCTGTTGTATTGGCAAAAAGTGCCCGGGATAAATCTATCGGCATTACCATTTCCCTGGCATCAAGCGGACCAATCAGGTCAAAATAATCTACGAATTGCCAGCCGGAGTTCGTTTCCAGGTAGACCATCAAAGGATATCGCTGATCCTTTTGCCATTGCAGCGTCTTTTCCGGTGATCTTTTTCCCTGCCAACTGATAAATTCTTCATACCGGTTGCCAAATAATTTTGTGAGCTCCCCAAAGGCATAATCTCCCCACATCGAATTCCCTGCCTTGATAACCAGTTTCCCGACATCTGCATTTTCTGGAACAGGAAATGTTAAAAAAGCTGTATTGAACGCACAGGTATCCCCGGTAAGGGATGGCTCTTCATCAAACTGGAAACAACTCCGGTCCTTCATGCTGATCAGCGGAAGAATATTGACTTTTGCTGACGATAATGCTTTTTCAGGTAGTTCCGGGTTAATTATTGTGTGAATCACTCCCACGCGGTCGGATAAGACCTGTACATTCTCCGGATGGCTGACTATCCATAATTCAGAAAGGTTTATGTATTGTATTTCGGGCAACCCGTTGGTGATTTTCAGCTCATACCGGTTCTTTGATGGTTCAAAACCTGGCAATGAAAGGTAATCATGCCGTTCGAGGGATGAATAGATGGCTCCGCCAAAAATTTCTCCACTAAAGGTGAAACTGCTATCCCTTTTAATATAAACCAGCGGACAGGATGATTTCGTCGCTATAGCAACCGCTGCCGTCGTGACCATAGCAACCCCGATTCCAGTAAATACGATAGGAACAATCCAGGATGCCGTAGTCCGGCCTTTGGCTTTTATATATATCTCAGCCTTGCTGATTGCCGAAAAATCAATTTTTGCATAGTCTCCGGTTTTGAATTCCGGAACAAGTGAATCCTGCAGATAAAGGTGAACCTGGCTAAGCACAAGGATGCGATCATCCCTTTTGTATCTGTTGGTCTTTTTTGGATGATTGGTTTTATACTGCTGGCAATTACCGGGCAACATGGTAAGGGTCCCCGACAGCATGCTGTCGGAAACACCGGGATCGGATAAATGCCAGACTGATTTTCCCTGGTGCAAAATCAGGAATTTATTCAGGGAGTCGCATGTTTTAATATTCTGGGGAGTAACCCTGGTTACAGTTTGTACTTTATAATAGTAACCGCAGCCCGATAGGGTTCCAAGAAAAAGCAGAGCAGCAATATGGTAAACGCCTGGAAATGTTTTTTGTACACGGTTTTTCATAACAATAAATGTTAACGGTTTCAATATTTTCAGGATGGTCTGTTTTTGAAAAACGGGTATTTAACCTGTTAATTTCCAATGCCAAAAATACCACAGCAATGAAGCGAATCAAAATTGAATACCACCACATCTTTCTGTTTTATAGCAGAACATCCTATTTTATGCTAACCTGATTGATTTTTGTAGTAGAAATTGCAAATTCGTCCTAAAATTTAATCCTATTTGCAAAAAATCAGACTAATTGTGCATTCTTTCTACCTTTGTTCCCAGAAAACAGATACAATATGCTCCGAACACATACCTGTGGTGAACTGAATATGGCCCATGTGGGGCTGGAGGTGACTTTATCCGGCTGGCTCCAGCGCTCACGCGACATGGGTGGCCTTACCTTTATCGATTTGCGCGATCGCTATGGAATCACCCAGCTCGTCTTCAACCTGGAAGTAAACAGCGCATTGTGCATGGAGGCCCGGAAACTGGGCCGTGAATTTGTCATATCCGTAAAGGGCAGGGTGGCTGAGCGAAGCAATAAAAACGCTAAAATGACCACTGGGGATATTGAGATCCTGGTAGAGAGTTTTACGGTATTAAACGTGTCAAAAACACCACCTTTTACCATCGAAGACCATACGGATGGAGGTGAAGAACTTCGGATGAAATACCGCTACCTCGATTTGCGGCGGAATGTAAACCGTAAAAACCTTGAACTGCGGCACAGGATGGGAATTGAAACCCGGAATTATCTGAATGGTCAGCAGTTCCTGGAGATCGAAACGCCTTACATGATAAAATCCACCCCGGAGGGCGCCCGCGATTTCGTGGTTCCATCGCGTATGAACCCCGGACAATTTTATGCCCTTCCCCAATCTCCTCAAACATTCAAGCAATTGCTGATGGTGGCCGGGTTCGACCGATATTTTCAAATCGTTCGGTGTTTCCGCGATGAAGATCTCCGCGCAGACCGGCAGCCCGAATTCACCCAGATCGACTGCGAAATGGCATTCGTCACACAGGAAGATATCCTGAATACCTTCGAAGGGTTGGCGAAACACCTTTTTAAATCAGTCCTGAACATCGACATGGCTGATTTCCCCAGGATCTCTTATGAACAGGCCATGAAGTTATACGGATCGGACAAGCCGGATATTCGTTTTGGGATGACCTTCACCGAGCTGAATGACCTGGTCGGGGGAAGGAATTTCAAAGTGTTCGACGAGGCTGAGCTCGTTGTTGCGATCAGCGCGAAGGGATGCAGCGAATATTCGCGTAAACAGGTCGACGAACTGACCGATTTCGTAAAACGTCCGCAGGTTGGAGCTTCCGGATTGATCTATATAAGGGTTGGTTTGGACGGGGTTATTAAATCTTCTGTCGATAAATTCTATTCTCCCGGGGACCTTTTGGCGATCGTAACAAAATGCAAGGCCAGCCCCGGAGACCTGATCCTGATACTGGCCGGCAAAAGGGAGAAAACCCAATCAGCCATGGGAACCCTTCGCCTCGAAATGGGCAAAAGGATGAATTTAATGCAGCCCGGCGATTTCAAGCCTCTCTGGGTAATTGACTTTCCTTTGCTTGAATGGGATGAAGAGACCAAACGTTTTTATGCAAAACATCATCCCTTCACCTCTCCAAAACCCGAAGATATTAAACTCCTCGATACAGATGCCGGTGCCGTCCGGGCCAATGCATATGACCTGGTCATCAATGGCACGGAAATAGGCGGAGGTTCTATCAGGATCCACAATAAGGAATTGCAAAAGAAAATGTTTACGGTCCTGGGCTTTTCTGATGAAGAGGCCAACGAACAGTTCGGTTTTTTAATGAATGCTTTTGAATTTGGGGCACCCCCCCATGGCGGGATTGCCTTTGGATTCGACAGGTGGTCCACCATTTTTGGCGGCGGAGAGTCAATCCGTGATTATATCGCTTTTCCGAAAAATAATTCAGGGCGTGATGTAATGATCGATTCTCCTTCCTCAATAAAGGAAGAGCAGTTGAAGGAGCTGCAAATCAGGCTGGTGAAATAAAAGCTATTTCATTCCCTTTTCAAAGGCTTCCCGATCTTCCTTTGAAAGACTTTTACAATCCAGCATGGCTGTATTCAGGAATTTGCGAAACTGATCACTGAATTCTTTTGTCGTTACCTTTTCTTTGTATTTCGTCCTGAAATCCTGGTAAACTTTAGTCATTTCCTCCTGAATAATGTTGTACTCCACCTGAAGTTTCTTTACCATCAGGGAGTCGGCAGGATCAGCCCCACGAAGTTTTTTCATGGCATCTATGCTCTTGCACATGATGTTGGCAATGTCTGTTGCATCGGCTTTTAACTCTTTGTCCTTGCCGCCGCAACCTGTAATTCCAATAATCCCGGCTATAATGATCAGATAAAAAATGTGAATGGGTTTCATAAATCGGTCTTTGACAAAAATAACTCTTTTTTAAATGATCGCCGAAACCGGGATTGCTGATTCTTCATCCGGATCACGCATTGCATTGATGAGCTTGCAGTCAGTAAACAGATTCAGGTCTTTTACGCGGATATTTCTTGCCGTTATCCGGCCTTCATATAAAAGCCGGTTTCTGCATGTGCCCTCCAGCAGCGGTGTTGCTGGGGTAAACCAGGTATTTCCAGATAAAAATATCAGGTTCGAAACAGTGGTGTCTGTAATAAAACCATTTTTAACAATGACTACCTCATCAAACGGTCCCCGAAGCTTAAATAATGATTCCAGCACCGACCTGTCTGTAAATTTCAGATGGTAATCAATATCGGGGTCATACACCAGTTTAAGCGACCTGATAACTCGTTTTTCATACTTTTTATAACTGACCTGCTTAACCTCCTCGTCATAGTGAATATTGCACCGGAACACTCCTGTCAGCATGGCCCCGGATAACGAAATCGCTTCCTCGAGTAGAATGGGTCTGACTTCCCCAAAGAATTCCCTGCGCGCCAGATTCATCCGGCGCTCATGCCATTCCAGGTATTGGGGAATGCCGTTTTTAATACAAACCGTTTCAAAAAACCGGGACATATACCTTTTGCACCATTTCATCATATTCACTCTCCAAACTGCTCAATGCAGTAATTCCGCCGCCACTTTTAAATACCAGGCCACGCTCTGTCTCCTGAATAAATCGTATCGAAACAGCCGAAGTCAGATTCACCCCGTCAAAATAACCGAAAATGCCCGTGTAAAATCCACGATCGTACGATTCTGTTTCCTGAATTATTTCTACCGTCTTTTCTTTCGGCGCCCCTGTAACCGAACCTGCCGGCAACAAGGTAAAAAGAAGTTCTCCCAGCCTTTGACGAAAGCCATCAGGCAGTGTGCCGCAAACTTCTGAACTCATCTGCAGGAGATCACCCCGGTTGGAGTGAATCCTGTCAATGTAACGGAATCTGGTAACAATTACATTTGTTGATACCATCGACAGGTCATTGCGAATGAGATCAACGATGGTGTTGTGCTCAAAAAACTCCTTTTCATCACGCATTAATCGCTCTTCGGCATCAGGAAGACCCGCGTCAATCGTTCCTTTCATCGGGTTGGAAAAAACCAGGGACTGCTCGGTACGAATGAACATCTCCGGCGAAAATACTATAAAATGTCCTGGAATAAAGAGTTTAAAGGGAGCACAGCTGATATCGAAAATTTCCGATAATGAAAGGTTTGAGTGCAGGGGTGTCGGAAATGTGAGATTGAGCAGGTATGTGTCTCCTCTTTTAAGGTGATGTTTTACCTTTTCAAAAGCAATTTTATATGTTTCAAAGCTGACAGGAAATAAATCGAATTTCAATGGGCTCTTTACGCTGTGATTTTCATCGTTTTTCAGGTTACCAATTTTATATCTAATTCCTTTTTTTTCAGCCTCCTGCAGAGATAATACAAATCCTTTTTTACCGGAGAAATCAACAGCAAATAAAAAAGACTTACCCTGCATTGAAAAATGATTAATTTTATCGATGATTTCTGTGCGGTTTATAAACATTGATTGAATGGATTTCATAGGATCACAGTAAAAACTAATCTTGTAAATCAAATGCAACTTCTGCTTCTGGATAATCACGACTCCTTCACATGGAACCTGGTGGAGTTATTGCGCAGAACAGGCAAAGTTAATGTTAATATCTTCACCCAGGAGCAGCTGAATATCAGAACGCTGGATCAATATGATCAAATCATATTTTCCCCCGGGCCCGGTTTGCCGCAGGAACACCCTGCCATGTTCGATATGCTGCGAGCCGTTGAACATCTGAAAAAAAAAGGCCTTAAAGCAATTCCGGTATTTGGTGTCTGCCTGGGCATGCAGGCCCTTGCAGTTCATTTCGGGGGAAGCCTTGTTAACCTGCCATCCGTGATTCACGGTCAGCCGCGAACCATAACAGTTCTGAAGCCCGACAGTCCACTTTTCACGGGAGTCACAGGGCAATTTGAAGCCGGGCTTTATCACTCATGGGCCGTAGACCCGGCATCTTTTCCCGCATGTCTTGATAAACTGGCCGTCACCCGCGATGGAACCATCATGGCCCTGGCCCATAAAACACTACCCTTTTGTGGAGTTCAGTTTCATCCTGAATCAATTATGACCTCAATGGGCCGGCAATTGTTGTCAAATTGGCTGAATTATACGTCGTCGTCCCTATCCAACAGTTTTTAATGTACAGGAGGTGTCATCCCGGGACCAATCGCTGTAAATCCTGTATCTTTGTAAAAAATATTCCACCGTGCAAAAGATCGAAATTACTGCTCCTGTTGGTTCCTGGGAATCGCTGATGGCAGCCATTCATGCCGGTGCCGATTCTGTATATTTTGGTGTGGGCATGCTAAATATGCGTGCCCGGTCTTCCATCAATTTTACGCTCCGTGATTTGGTAAAAATTACACAAATTTGTCGCAAGCATGGTGTAAACACCTATCTCACCTTGAATACGGTCATCTTCGACCAGGAGGTGAAAGAGATGAAACGCACCATTGATTCGGCTAAAAAAAACGGGGTCACTGCCATCATTGCCTCCGACCAGGCCGTTATCACCTATGCAAGATCTGTGGGAATGCCCGTTCATATGTCAACCCAAACCAACATCACCAACCTTGAAGCAGTGAAATACTGGTCGCAGGTTTCTGATGTAATGGTCATGGCCAGGGAATTAAATATTGATCAGGTTGCCTGTATCACCCGTGCAATCAAACGGCAGAAAATAACCGGTCCTTCGGGTAAGCTGGTCCGGATTGAAGTTTTTGCACATGGGGCTTTATGCATGGCGGTCTCTGGAAAATGTTACTTGAGCCTGGATCATTACAACGCTTCGGCAAACCGGGGAGCCTGCTATCAGCTTTGCCGCAGACCATACCTGGTGACAGATACAGATACTGGAATTGAACTGGAGGTTGACAATCAATATATTATGTCACCAAAAGACCTTTGTACCATTGGATTTCTTGATAAAATTTTTAAGTCGGGAGTTACTGTTCTGAAAATTGAGGGTCGGGGTCGAAGCCCGGAATATGTAAAAACGGTAGTTGGGTGTTACCGCCAGGCTGTCGATTCAATTGCTGCAGGTAACTATACCAGGGAAAAGGTTGACAAGTGGACTGAACAACTCAAAACTGTTTACAATCGGGGGTTTTGGGAGGGATATTATCTTGGGAGCAAAATGGGTGATTGGGCTGAACAGCACGGATCTGTGGCAACAGAATATAAGGAATATGTGGGTAGAATAACAAATTATTTTACAAAACTCAAAATTGCAGAGATTAAAATGGAATCTGGTTCCCTCAAATCCGGAGACCGGATATATATCCAGGGTCCTACTACCGGGGTCGTTGATATGACTGTTCCGGAAATCAGGGTCGACCTGAAACCCGTGGAAAAAACAATGAAGGGTGAACACTGCAGCATTTCTGTTGATATATTCCTTCGCCGGGCCGATAAAGTATATAAAATTGTCACCAGTGTTATCTAACCTCCACACACATACCCGGTTCAGCGACGGATCTGATATCCCGGAAATTTATGTCCTTGAAGCCATCCGGCAGGGCTTTTTCACGCTGGGGTTTTCCGACCATTCTCCTTTGCCTTTTGAAAATACATTTGCCCTGCGGGAAGAAAACGTAAACGCCTATTGCCAGGAAATATCTCGGCTGAAACGGGACTTTGACGGGCAGATTAACCTTTTTTTGGGCATGGAGGTAGATTTTATCCCCGCAACCGGATATCCTTTTTCCTATTTCCGGGACAATTACCCCCTCGATTATGTGATTGGATCTGTTCATCTCGTTCGAAATGGCTCCTCGCATGACTTGTGGTTTATTGACGGTCCCGATCCGGTGACCTATGATGATGGACTCAATCTGATTTTTGCGGGTGATATCCGTAAGGGAGTGACGGCCTATTACCGACAGATCAATGATATGCTGACGGCAGGTCGGATGGACATTGTTGGCCATTTAGATAAAATTAAAATGCACAACCGGGGAAGGTATTTCTCAGAAACCGAACCCTGGTATATGGGGTTGATTGATGAAACCCTTGATCTGATAAATCAAACAGGAGCCATTGTTGAGGTCAATACACGCGGACTTTACAAAAAAAGGTCCGATTCGCTTTTCCCGGGTCCGGATATCCTTAAAAAAATCCATTCTCTGAATATTCCGGTAATAATAAGTTCCGATGCACATAAACCCGGGGAGATTTCATTGGGATTTAATAAAACGGAAGATCTGCTCCTTGAAATCGGGTTCCGGGAACTGATGAATTTAACTCCGGCAGGTTGGGAAACTGTACCTTTGAAAAAATAAAACCCAGAATAATGATCAGAATCGAGCGATTTTCATTCCAGGACACAGCGTTGGCAGAAAGCGCCCGTGCGATACGGAGCAAGGTTTTTATTGAAGAACTGGGGGTTGATAAGGATCTTGAATACGAACATGAAGAGGAGTCGGTCCATTTTCTCCTGCTTCTTGTTGAGAAACCTGTTGCCACAGCACGTTGTCGGGAGACGGAAAAGGGGATAAAACTTGAACGATTTGCGGTTCTTCCTCCATTTCGCAACCGGGGATTCGGCGAAGCCATTCTGAAAGAGGTATTAAAAGATGTTATTCCCCATGGAAAAATGATTTACCTGCATGCTCAGGTGAAAGCTGTCCGGTTTTACGAAAGAAACGGTTTTATTAAATTTGGAGAACAATTCACAGAGGCGGGGATTGACCATTTTTTTATGAAATATCATGATTAATCACGAAACCATCGACAATATTGTTACAACTGCCCGCATTGAGGAGGTTGTTGGTGATTTTGTAACCCTTCGCCGGCGCGGTGTGAACCAGATCGGTTTGTGCCCTTTCCATAATGAGAAAACGCCCTCTTTTACCGTTTCACCCGCCAAGGGGATCTATAAATGTTTTGGTTGCGGAAAGGCGGGAAATTCGGTCAATTTCATCATGGAACATGAACATTTCTCCTACCCGGAAGCACTGAAATACCTTGCCAGGAAATACAATATCGATGTGGAGGAGGAGGAACAGACACCGGAACAACTCCAGGAACTGAACGAAAAAGAGAGTCTCTACAACCTGAACCTTTTTGCTCAACAATATTTTTCGAGGACCCTGGCTGAGACCGAAGAGGGCAAGGCCATCGGATTATCCTATTTCAGGGAACGGGGAATTCGCGAAGAGGTGATATTAAAATTTCAGCTCGGATTTAGCCCCGATAAATGGGATGCCTTTTCAGAGTATGCTGTTCAGCATGGTTATAAAAAAGATTACCTTCTGAAGACAGGACTTTCACTCGAAAAAGAAAACAGGCTTTATGACCGGTTTCATTCACGGGTTATTTTTCCAATTCACAGTGCTTCGGGCAGAGTGATAGGTTTCGGGGGAAGAATTTTAAGCAGCGACAAGAACAGGCCGAAATATGTAAATTCTCCCGAATCTGATATCTACAACAAAAGCAAAACCCTTTACGGAATCAATTTTGCAAAGAATGCCATCATTTCGAAGGATAACTGCCTCCTGGTGGAAGGCTATACCGATGTGATATCCATGCATCAGGCTGGTATAGAAAACGTGGTAGCGTCATCGGGAACCTCTCTCACACACGATCAGGTTCGCATGATCCAACGGTATACTTCCAATATCTCCATTTTATATGATGGAGACCCGGCGGGTATAAAAGCCTCTTTCCGCGGTATCGACATGATTGTAGAACAGGGAATGAATGTGAAGATTGTACTTTTTCCCGATGGGGAGGATCCGGATTCCTTTGCCCGGAAACATCATCCTTCGGAGGTTGAGTCGTTCGTCAATGAATCTGCTGCAAACTTCATTCTTTTCAAAACCAGGCTGCTGCTCGGTGAAACACAAAACGATCCGATTAAAAAAGCTGCGCTGATTAAAGAAATCGTTAATACGATCTCCCTCATTCCCGACGGAATTTCACGATCATTGTATGTAAAGGAGTGTTCGGGCTTGATGAGCATTCCCGAACAGGTTCTCATGAGCGAACTGAATAAAATTCTTCGGGCTAAACTGAAAAAAAACACTCCGGGACTGGAGAAGGATCTGGATCAAATCCCTTCAGATCCGATCACTGCAGAACCGCAACTTGAATTTGATCCCGACTCTGCAGAATACCAGGAAAAGGATGTAATCCGTTTGCTGTTATTGTATGGACAAGATGTTATCAGGATTAAACTTACAAACAGCCAAAGTGAGGAGGAGGGTGTTCCGGTAAACGTAGCTGATTATGTGGTTCATGACCTCCAAAATGATGAAATGGGGTTTGAAAATACCATCTTTCAATCCATTTTTTCAGCCTATGCGAAAGGGTTGGAAAATGACGCAATACCTGACCGGTCGTGGTTCCTTTCACACAGCGACCAGGCAATTTCTACCATGGCGGTTAACCTGGTCTTCTCTCCTTATGAACTCAGTCAAAACTGGCATAAAAACAACATACTGGTTACCACCGAGGAAACCAGGCTGCATTTGCATGTAATGTCGGCCCTTCATGCATTCAAAGCCAGAAAGTTAGATAAAATGATTTCTGACGTTCGTAAAAAATTATCCGCCGCTACAACCCGGGAGGATCAGGATCTTTTAATGAAAACCTTTTCCGAGCTGAAGAAACAAAGCATCCGGATTAATAAAGAGGGACTTGGCCGCATCATCACTCACTGACCCGTTCCGGCAGTTATTGTTTGTTTTCTGACGTAAAAATAAGCTGACGGTACCAGGGGTCGTTCCAGTGGTCCATTAGGCTCTTAAAGTCCTGATAATTTGGCTGCTGATAAACCCGTTCATTAAATTTCACCCGGCGCGTCACAACGGTCTTCCCCCCTTCCATGGTCACATTCCATTCAAAACTTCCAGCCTTATTGCTGATAACCAGTTTCTTGGCCGGGGTGAACAATTGCAGGCTGGTTGGCAGGATGAAGGTGTATGTGTATTTTTCTTCGGCGACAGAGGGAATTTCATAAGCATTTTCCCGCTTCTCCGATAGCGTCCTGATCCCCCAGCTTTCAATACCCGAAAGCAACGAGGGAAGCGTAAAATAATAAAAGTTCGAATCCTTTCTGAAGGGTTTATCGCTTTGAGCAATATAGGTTTGGGATCCGTTTTTTACATTCAGGGTGCTGGTTTTCAAATTGTTTGTATCGCTGCCTATCAACCCGCCTGAAATGAGGTTTTTCAATTTTCTTTTATCCCCCAAAAGGCTTGCGTAAGGATAGACCCCTCCATCCAGGTTTATTATGATCTCCCCGGTTAATTTAGGATCGGATGAAACGATAAAATTTCCCTGTATTACCACCTTCTGTTGAGGGGTTTCTGCTTTTATCATAGGAAAACCCTTTTCTGGCTGCAACAATATAAATGATCTTCCCGGAAGTGAATATTTCAGGTTATTGGCATTTACCCCCGTCAGGGAAAAATACCAGGTTCCCTGGTCTTTAAATTCAACCTGCACGGCGAAATCCTCCATGTCGGCCAAAGAGGCGATATGATCATCTGAAAAAGCCGTTCTTACAATTCCGACAACGGTTGCATGAAGTCCTGCTGATTTCATAAGTGCGGTGGCCAGGACAGCCTTTTCTATGACTGTTCCACCATTGCTGTTCCAGGTTTCCTCCGGGGTGCGGCATTGGTATAGGCTCACCCTCAAAGGAATCGGATACAGCCGCATGTCATTCACAACCTGTTCCTGTATTTTCTGCGCCAATTCGAAAGTATCCCCCTTTTCAGCCACAAGGGCGCTGACTGCCTTTTTCATCGGGTCGGTAAGCAAAAATCTAAACGCTGGTTGGGTAGTTAAAAAGGAGCATGTTTTTTCCCGGTTATCGGATGTGCTGAAAACAAGTCGTGGATAGCTTGCATTTGCCCCGGGTTGTGATTCTTCAACTGAAATTGCCGCCATGTTGTTCATCTTCCATGTATAAACCTCAACATTTCCGTCCCTGCTCATTTCAGGTTGAAAATCAGCATTAAACAATTTATAATAGAGCTTTTGTCCGGCGGGGATCCGAACCCGGAACTCAAGAGATTTTACCGGTTCCGCTTCAGCCAGCAATTCATTGCCCATCAGGGCAGGAAAAATGCCCTTTTCGGTGTGAATCTGGTAATCCAGCTTAATGGTGGAATTCCGTTCAAGGCCTGTATGTGTGATCACCATTTCACGCAACGAATTGTATGCTGGGGCGTTATTTGCGAATCCCGGGAGTACCTCATTAAAGGAATTTGTCGGGGCAACAATTTTTTTCCCGTCTGCCATAACCGTGTATACTTCGTTGATTTTCAGTTTCTGATAAACCGGATTATATACAATAAAAGTTTCACCATAAAGGTTATGAAACGCCCGGTAGGTCAGCAACTTTTGCTCTTTTACATACCGGTAGTCGACGCTTCCGTCGGCATTCAGGGTGTATTCCCTGGTTATGGATTGATACCGGGCATCCTGTTTTTCATCCTGGGCCCTGACCAGAGAAGGAACGATGACAAAATAGATAAGTAAAAAAGAAATCAGGTATCGCATTTTCATAAAAACAAGGTATTTCAATGGAAAATTGCATTTATAATCCGACAATAACCGGTTGTTCACCGAACCGGTTTTGGGCTTCAACAGTTGCTCTGAACTCCGACCAGTCCTGCGCATCGTATTGTCTTTTGCCAAAAATCGATTTTCCTGAAAAGATAACCGATCCGTTTGAAATAACATATCCCCCTTGATAAGAGGCCACATCGCCGGGTTTTGAAATCGATTCGGGGATCCGGATAACTTTCTTGATCTCAGGAAGTTTTATTGATTCGTTCATTTCAACTTTTCTGGAACAACGGTCCCTGAAAGGATATTTTCGCTCTTTCAAACCGGTATCAAAAGATAGCTGACCCTGAAAAGATTTGAAAATTCCGCCTGCCGAAAGAGGGGTAAATATCATGGTTGTACCCGAAACCATGGCAAAATCAGGGATTATATAATCAATGGTGATCCAGATATTGGATTTTTGATAATTAACCGGATCAGGATAATTAACCCGGGTAACCCTGGCCTGGGGCCATAGTTTCAGTAATTCCCGTTCTACATTCTGATACCAGGTTGTCTGACTTGAGCTCTTGAATATGCCGCGGATGGCTGCATCCGATTGTCCTTCGCCCGCAATGGTAATGCTGCCGGTGAGTGTTCCGTCAATCTTTAACTCCGCAACACCATCAATTTTTATATAGTGATTTTCAGGATCTGATAAGGGAGTGGTTGCCAGGTCGGCACCTTCGGGAACCCCCATCAGGTATTGCTGCTGCTGTTCTGCACTTGACCACAATTCCCGGACAAAGGGAACCCAGGTCGGATCAAGCAGGTGGTATTTCCCGTCACGTAATTTGACCACAGTTACACAATGATTGAACTGGTCGGCTGGAATGTAATCAATCCGCGATCCGGCCATGGTCATGGCAGGGTAAGATTGAAATCCCGCGGCACGCAGCATGGTTATGAGCATGCCGGCTTTATCCTTGCATACACCACATCGGTCGGTAAAAGTCATTTCACCCTTGTGCAGCGTGAATCCCTCGCCACACCCCATTGAAATCCCCGAATAACGGATTTCATCGGCGCACCAGTGTGTTAACCGGGCGACGGAATCCATTTCGTTTTCGGCTCCCTTCAGAATTTCATTTACTTTGGTTTTGATTTCCACGGTTGAAGCAAAACTGCCAAAATCCTCATTTACCTTAAAAAACCAGGTTGATTTTTCATTCCATTTGGGTGTTGTTGATACCAGTAATTTGGGGGCAACATCAATCATCGCCACCATGCGCGGCTCGCCCTTTATTGGCATGATATCCTTTTTGCTGAAAGAATATTTCATCTTTCCGCCAGAAAACCAGCATGAAGATTGAACCTCTCCATTATAGAACTGATATTGAAGCGGTTTGTCTTTGGGTACTAAAACCTGGTATACTTTATTTTTCACCGGATAAGCATTAAAAAACTCGACAATGTCATAAAATTCTCCCTTCATGGGTGGAATATATTTTTCATCCTCATCTGAAGTCAACAGCGCATAGGTAAACCCTTTTCTAAACATCACCATTTCAACCGCGTCGCCCGGTTCGAGCCGCCCGATTTCAAGCATTTTTTCCCTGGCCCCCCAGTATATGGCCCTGGCCGAAGCCGGATAATCCATTCCCCTGCTGACATCAAGTTCAATGATTCGGCCGTCGTTCTTGTAAATCACCGCTTTTTTAATTTCAACAAATGCCGACAGGGGATCATAACCATATTTAACCACACTCAAATCGAGTGCACCGTGATTGGTTAATACTTTTGTGAGTATGTGATTCTGAACGTAGGTAAGCCCCGACTCCTGCATATCAACAAGGGTGCTGTCAAAAATGATCAGCTCATCGTTTCCCGGATATGTTTTGAAATCTCCTGCTTTCTTTACCAATTCCCCCAAGGGAACCTGGGCCAGTGCAGAAGAAAAAAAACCGGCAATAAGAAATAAAAGAAACTTTCTCATAATTATGAATTTCTAGCAAGACAATAATCTGTGATATCCAAAAAAGACTGATGAAGGGCGGGTTTTCCTTTAAACACAATGTATTTTACAGCAGTTTCAATATGCTTAATCTGGTTATCACGGGTAGAAATCCTGACACACGTTCGATGCGGACCGTCATTATTAACCATTGCGTTTTGCGATAAAGAAATTATTTTTTCCTTGTCCTCCGGGTGCAAAAAACCAACAATGTTGTGAATTGAAAAAGTATTAAATTCCTCCTGAGAATAACCGAAGATCTCTGCTGATCTTTTATTTGCAAAGACGAACCTCTCATCCTGCATGATGGCCAACCCCAATAAGGAATTATCGACAATGCTTTGATATATGGAAATCAACTCTTTATTTTCCTGGGACCGTTTTTCCAACAGGGCTTCAAGATCTTTCTGATAAAGGTTGTTCTCGATTTCAAGATTTCGCTGATAAGAGGCTATTTCAACCGTCATTTTAGTCTGCTCCATGTCAATTGGCTTCAGAAGATATCCAAAGGGTTTGATTTTAAACGAACGCTCATAAACCTCTTTTGAACTCTGACCGGTAAGAAAAATGATGGCGCAATTGAATTTCTCATTCATTTTTTTCGCAGTTTCAATACCGTCCATTTCGCCCCGCAGATGAATATCCATCAACACAATTTCCGGTTCTCTTCCCTGCCGTGACAATTCTGCAATCTCTTCGAGACAGATTTCCCCACTCATCGCCGAACCACGGACTTCATAACCAAAATGCTGAAGTTGTGATTTTAAACTTGCAGAGATTAAAAGTTCATCTTCAACAATGTAAATACTGATTGGATTCATAGTTTATCCGATATTTGAACTGATCATTTTAAGCATGTTTATCTCCTGCTCTTCGAGGAACCTCCAATGACCCCGGGGTAAATTCTTTTTGGTAAGCCCTGCATAATAAACGCGGTCGAGTCTTAAGACTTTGTATTCGAAATGTTCAAAAATTCTTCTTACGATTCGGTTCTGCCCGGAATGTAATTCAAGGCCTATCTGCTTTTTATCCTTTCCATCACCAATATATTCAATACTGTCGACTTTAACCTGCTCATCCTCAAGTTTAAAACCCTCCTGTATTTTTAAAAAATCGATCCGCGTCAGGTTTTTATCGATCTCAACATGGTATATTTTTTTTATCCCATACCGTGGATGCGTTAGCTTTTTGGCAATCATCCCGTCGTTGGTGAAAAGAAGTAACCCGGTAGTATTCCTGTCGAGCCGGCCAACCGGATAGATCCGCTCCTTGCAGGCACCTGCAACGAGGGTCATTACCGTTTTCCTTTTCTCCGGGTCGTCCGCAGTGGTTATATATCCCTTGGGTTTGTTTAATAACAGATATTTTGGTTTTTCGCGGTTGATGGTCTGGTCGCCATATTGAATTTTATCACCCGGGCCAACCTTGGTGCCAAGTTCCGTAATGACTTTCCCGTTGACTGAAACTGCTCCTGCTTCAATCAGTTTATCAGCTTCGCGCCGTGAGCAGATCCCCGAATTGGAAATATACTTGTTTAGCCGCATCTGATCTGAATCGGGACGATTTTCACCGCGCCTGATTACCTTTTTGGGGGTGCTTCTTTTTTCTGGAAGGCTTGCTTTGTCAAGCTTGATAACTTTTTCTGCTCTTTTTGGTCGCTCTGTCTTCATTTAATCCTCCTCTTTTTCATATGGGGGTTTTATTTTTACACCATCGTACCGGGTTTCAACTCCTTGCTTATAGGTAATGATCATGAATAATGTTCCGTCTGAATTGTATTTATACCATTCTCCCTCTTTCTTCCCCATTACATAGGATCCCTCGTCCTTAACCTTTTCATTTTCCCAGTAGTAGACATGTTTTCCATCAGGATTATCATCAATGTAATTACCCTTAAAAAAACAAATGCTGTCGGTCTTTAAACCATCGCTGATGAGGTAATAATTATACCAGATTCCGTTGCGCAGACCGTCGCGGTATGTCCCGCGAATAAAACAATCACCAATAAGTTCAAACCAGGGACCATCCTCATTGCCGTTGACAAATTCTCCCTCCTCAATCACTTTCCCGGTTTCATCATACTCGGTTGACATGCCATCTTTAAGCCCTGAACGGTAATTCTCCTCTTTGAGCAACTTTCCGTTGTCAAAATACCATTTCCAGGTTGCGTCATATTTGCCCTGCTTATTGAATCTTCCTGTTTGCTCTATTTTTCCGTTGAGATGATAATATTTCCAATCGCCAACCTGCTTGCCATTGTCATAATTTCCCTCCGCCTTAAGTGATCCGTCAGCATAAAAATCTTTCCAGGGCCCGTCACGATTACCATCATCCTTCACAATTCCCTCACCTGTGACTACTCCGTTTTGGTAAAGGTAAGCTTTTTCTAACTTGCCATCTTCAGCATACTCGCGTTTCAGTCCTTCCGGGATACCATTCCTGAACATGGCGCTAATTTTTATTGTGCCATTGGGATAATATTCATTCTGCACCTCAAGTTTTTGAATTTCCTGTGCCTCGGGTTGTATAACATCATCGATGTATTTTGATATCTTCAATAAATCACCACTTTCGGTATATTCCTTGAGGTACCCATTTCTCATATCATCCTTGTAAGTAACTTCGGATTTCAAATTCCCGATTTCGTAAAAAATATACCATCGGCCCTGTTTTTTGCCCTGGCTGTCTTTTCTGTTGATCCGAAGCCTGTCAACAATAAAACCCTTTTTGTATTCGGTCAGTGTGATTATCGTTCCGTCGGAAGCGTATTCTTTCCCAAAACCCTGTTCAAGCCCTTTGACAAAGGGGGTCTCCTGCTTAATTTTTCCGTTTGCATCGTAATACCGGGTATATCCCTCCTTCACATCATTAATAAAATTTTCCCTGACGGTCTCCTTGTCAAGATAGTTGGTTTTCAATCCATTCTTTTTCCCCGATTTATAGTAAATTTCAAGAAGTAATTTCCCCTCCTGGTTGTAAAACTTCCATAAACTATCCAATTCGAAATTTTTCCGGTTCCCTTCCGATTTTATGGATCCATTTTCATTATAGGATTTCCAGTAACCATCCGGTTTACCGTTTTTTAGCATTCCTTCACTCGAAATACTCCCTTTTGGATAATAAAACTTACTAAATCCATCCCTCAGAAGGGTGTCCTGCGCATAAATAAATTCAAAGAAAAACAGGAAAAACAAAATCAGAATAAACTGAAAATAAAAGCGTTTATTAAAGATTTTCATAGAAATTCACATGGTTTGTTATTGAGATAACTCCAGCATCCGCAAGATAGGTTTCTTTGCCTTCTCTATCACGTTTTCTGATAAATTTAATTCGGGTTGTTCGTTCTTTAAACACAAATATAATTTTTCCAATGTGTTCATCTTCATATAAGAACAGTCATTACATGCACATGTTTCGTCTGATGGTACAATTAAAAATTCTTTATCAGGTGATGCTTTTTTCATTTGGTGAAGAATTCCTGTTTCAGTGGCCACAATGAATTTTTTCTCATCACTTTTCACCGTATAATTTAACAAAGCCGTTGTAGAACCAATAAAATCGGCAATCTGAAGTATTACCGCCTTACATTCAGGATGAGCAATTATTTTTGCATCCGGATTATCTGATTTTAACTTAATTACGGCTTCCGACTTTATTAAATCATGAACTTCACAACTTCCATCCCATAAAACCATGTTTCTACCCGTCAATGCATTTATATACCCTCCCAAATTTTTATCCGGAGCAAAAATTATTTTCTGATCTTTATGAAAAGATTGTACGATTTTTATTGCATTGCTTGAGGTACAGATAACATCCGACATTGTTTTAATCAGGGCGGAGCAGTTTATGTAAGATATGACAATATGATTGGGATAATTTTGTTTAAATGCTCTGAACTTATCCGGCGGACAAGAATCGGCCAGTGAACAGCCTGCATTCAGGTCGGGTATAAGAACTTTTTTTGAAGGATTGAGAATTTTTGCGGTTTCAGCCATGAAGTGAACACCTGAAAATACAATGATTTCTGCCTTCGTATCCAATGCATTTTGAGATAATCCGAGACTGTCACCGACAAAATCAGCTAGGTCCTGAATTTCAGGAATCTGATAATAATGTGCTAGAATAACGGCATTTTTCTCTATCTTCAACAATTTAATCTTATCTGCCAATGATTCTGATGACTCTGATTTCATTTAAAATAGGTATTAAGTCTGTCCTGATAAGTTTTAAAGAGTTTTAATAATATTAATAGAATACTATTTATTTATATTTATTATAACAGCTGTTAAATTGGTTAGTTTATTTTTGATTTAAAATTTTGTTATTATGAATTTACTGTTTGATTAACAGTATATAAACAATTAATATTTTAAAATATATTCATTATCAATCATTTAATATATTTAAGCTAAATTGTTAACATCAAACAATGTTAAAAAAATTGAATGAAATCTATTCTTTGTTTTGTTAAAATAAGTTGAAAAAATGATGGTTGTTTAATGAAAATATGATTATATCCCTGTATTTCTTAATTAACCCGACTTTTTATAAAAAGTTAGGCACAAAATTACTCAGTTGTGAACATATTATTGTTAAAAATTTAATAATTTGATACAGAGGGCGGTATTCAGGGATAAAATTTCTTTTTGGCTCATTTTGATTCGTTTATAATTACTTTTGTGAAATAAAGTATTAACAATGACAGATACTATCATAAATATTGCTATTGGATGTGATCATGCTGGTGTTAAAATGAAAGAATTTATTAAGCAGCGATTGAACCAAATAGGCTGTGTTATTCAGGATTTTGGCGCTTTTTCTGAAAACAGCATGGATTATCCTGATTCTGCTCATCCTCTTTCCAGGGAAGTTCAGATCGGAGCATATAAGTTTGGCATACTTATTTGTGGAAGTGGTAATGGGATGGCCATGGTTGCCAATAAATATAAAGGAATCAGGGCTGCACTCTGCTGGAATGAAACAACAACCCTTCTTGCCAGGAAACATAATGATGCCAATATTCTCGCCCTCCCCGCCAGATTTATAACACAGGAGGAGGCAGCCGATTTGTCCATTTTGTTTGTAACGACTGAATTTGAAGGGGGCAGGCACGTATGCAGGGTTAAAAAAATAGATGAAACTATGTAACTATTATAAAATGAATCATATATATCAAAAGTTTCTTGAAGATTCTGATAAAAAATCCTTTGATGACGAGCATCGTAAGCGGTTGAATCATAACATTGGAAGGTATGATGAACAGGTTGAAAAAGGAAAAATTCAATTTCAGAACCTGGAATTGGCCAAGCGACGTGCTGCCAATCTGAAGCACAAGGTTATCAATAATCTTGATAAATACCTGGTTGAATTTGAGAATAATTTCAGCAAACACGGTGGAAAAGTGATCTGGGCTCCGAACGAGCGGGATGCACAGCGTGAAATTATGCATATTATCAAGAAGGCAAAAGCCAAGGTTATTGTGAAACAAAAGACCATGGTTTCAGAAGAGTTGGAATTGAACGAATTATTTGAAAAGAATAAAAAGGAGGTTTTTGAAACAGACCTTGGAGAATATATAGTACAACTGGCAGGAGAGAAGCCTTATCATATCCTTACCCCCGCCATGCATAAATCAAAAGAGGACGTTGCCAAACTGTTCAATGAAAAATTTAATTTACCTGCCGATAGTCAGCCTGCTCAAATCACTCAGTTTGTTCGGGAGAAACTCCGTAGTGAGTTCATTCGTGCCGATGTCGGAATTACAGGCGGAAATTTCCTTATTGCTGATGTAGGGGCTGTTGCATTGACCGAGAACGAAGGAAATGGTTTACTATGCATGGCTTTCCCGAAAATTCATATCGTGGTGGTCGGAATTGAAAAGCTGATTCCTTCCCTCAAAGACCTTGATCTTTTTTTACCACTGCTTGCCCAGCATGGAACCGGACAGCGGATTACTGTTTATAACAATATTGTATTTGGTCCACAGAGTGAATTTGAACCAGACGGACCAGAGGAAATGTATGTTGTGCTGTTGGATAACCGTCGTACGGAATTGCTGAAATTCAAGGAACAACGTCGCGCCCTATCGTGTATAAGGTGTGGCGCATGTCTGAACGGATGCCCGGTTTATAAAAGCATCGGGGGATATACCTATAATGCAACCTATTCCGGCCCTGTCGGATCGGTAATTTCTCCACATTATCTGGGCATGAAAGAGTATAATCACCTCAGCTTTGCCTCCTCGCTCTGTGGAAAATGTACGGAAGTGTGCCCGATAAAAATACCGCTGCACGAATTGCTTTTGCACAACAGACACGAAGCAGTTTCAAAAAAATACATCTCGTTCAAGTGGCGTACCATTATTTCAATATGGAAGTTGGTTATGCTTCATCGATGGATGATTGATAAGCCCAATTCCGGATTGAAAAATAAGATGATAAAGCGCTTTGGACGAAATATGTGGGGCCCCCGACGGATAATCCCAAAGTTAGCACCGAAAAGTTTTAAGGAACGATGGAAAGAAACCCATCAATAAATGGTTGGTTGTTCAAACCGTTGAACGTTTACTGAACCAATTGTCAATTAAAAAAAGCACCCCTGCTGAAATACTGATCAGGATTCCGAAAGTAACGTACTTAGAGGTAAAGACTATCTTTAGACTGGTAAACAGTGAGCCGAAATAGGGTAAAATGCTGTTTTGGAAATATTCCCTTCCCGGCAGCCAATTAAGGAATGGAAAATCTGAAGTTGTAAAAACAGTGACGAGAACCACGCATAGAATAGCATAAGGAATAGCCGTGTTGGCATAAGAAAGGAAGGATTTTCTTACCGGGGCCAGTTCAGGAGCCACCGTTATGTTATCCATTACCCGATCAACAAAATCATCCGAAGGACTTTCGAGTGGACTTTGCTGAATCAGTTTACGCAAAAAATCATCCTGTTCAATCATATAGCAAAATTAACATTTATTAAACTAATTCACGGTTTTTCTCATCGTAAGGGCAAGTTCATCGTGTAATTTTTTACGGATTCGGTGTAGACGAACTTTAACATTTGACATTGAAAGCCCGGTTATGTTACTGATCTCCTCAATCGAATTTTCCCCTTTATAAAACAGAGTTATTAGCAGGCTTTCATCATCAGACAGTCTTTCCATTGCACGTTCAATCATTACTTTTTGTTCCTCTGGGTCAATTTCGTCAACAGCCGCCGCAACATCATCCTCAGTATAGTTATGTATCACATAATTGTCCATAGGAACGAGTTCTAGCCTTTTTTTCCGGGTTTTCGATATAGCAGTGTTGTACACAATACGATAAAGCCAGGTTGAAAATTTTGATTTTTTCTCAAAGGTTTTTAAAGCCTGAAACGCCTTTAAAAAACAATCCTGGGCAATCTCTTCAGCATCTTCCCGGTTATTCAATATTTTAAGAGCAATTGAAAAAACAAGATTCTTATGTTTGGCAACCAACATTGCATATGCAGAAACATCACCGTTTAGAACACGATCAATGTAGTGATTGTCATCCTGGTATTTCATGTGGGTTTTAGACGGCTGGTTTTAACTAAGGTTACACTGTATCATACAAAGATAATATCATTTTATCAAATCGATTACAGATTTATCATCCCGGTTCCCGTTGTTTTTGTTATGTTTGTATCGGGGAAATCCTCTGGTTATTTGTTTGAATTTTTCCGGATGAAATTTTACACTGCCATCGGTTTAATTTTGTTAATACTGATTCTCACAGGAACTCAATCACCTGTTAATGTGTATAATACGGATAAGAAAACCTGTCTACAACCTCCCGGGATAAATAAAAATATTGGATTAAAAATTTTTTTACCGGTAAGTGACTTTATAGTTACGGCCAGCGCCACACCTGATGTAATCTGCCAGGGACTGATGACTCAACTCAATGTAACGGTTGCAGGTGGCACGCCCCCATTTGACTTTTCGTGGACCCCGGCTTCAACGATTATCAATCCCGCCCTTGCCAATCCTCTCGCCAGTCCCTTTGAAACCATCATGTATCATATTACTGTAACCGATTATTATAACAATATTGCAACCGACAGTGTTTTGGTCACAGTAAACAATGCCCCACCTGCCCCCGGGCCAATTGCAGGTAATCATACAGTTTGTGCCGGTGATACCGTTGCCTATTCAATTGTTGAAGTAGCCGGAGGGACACACTATAGTTGGAGTGTATCTCCCCCGCCCGATTCGATAATTGGCAATGGGAACCCAAATATAATGATTATCTGGGGCGCTATTTCAGGTGAAATTCAGGTACTTGCAGGAAACGATTGTGGAAATAATCCTATCCCGTCCATTCTGCCTGTAATGGTAAATGTTCCCCCGGGGCCATTAAATCCAATTCATGGAAGGGATTCGGTTTGTTTTGGAGCCAATGAAACTTTTTGTACTTCCAGCCAAATAAAATCAGTTAACTACTATTGGACAGTTCCTCCTGGTGTTACTTTTCAAAGCGGACAGGGAACAGACACCATCCATGTTACATGGGGGTCTATGCCGGGTAATTTATCGGTGTATGCTAAAAATGATTGTGGTGAAACCCAGGCCACCACAAAATGGATTGATGTAAAAATTGTTCCCGGACCGGCAGGTTTGATCACGGGGAAAGACAGCGTTTGTCAGGGAACGGATAATGAGGTCTATAGCATTCTTCCTGTTTTGGGCTCGATAGAATATTTATGGACCATGCCAGCAGGCGTTGTCATAACATCAGGCGCCGGGACCAACGAGATCAGACTTCGGTTTGATACTTCAGCATTAACCGGGAATATAACAGTTAAAGGTTCTAATGAATGTGGTTATGGAGTAGAATCTTCAAAACAAATTAATATTAAAAATTGTTTGGGTATTGACTATAAACGACTCGAATCCTCCATTCAACTTTATCCAAACCCGGCACGTAACGAACTAACATTTTGTATAAATGGGCCTGAACAGCATTTGACCGCCACGCTTACAAATCTTTTCGGGCAAGAAGTATATTCAGAAAAGCTGATTGGAATGTCGGGTTTTGTGAAAACAATTCATGTTGCAGGCTTTGCCAAAGGCGTTTACCTTTTTAAATTGTCTGGCGAGGCCGGTATATATATCGAAAAGGTAATTATCCAATAGGGATTTCAGTGAGTCCTGTAACCAATAGATTGTTAGAGCGTCAAAAGGATTGAAAACGGAAAACAAACTAAAATTAAACGGAAATGACCACTGAATTTTTAATCCCGATCGCGTTCTTTGCTATGGTATTCGGAATAGTCTACCTGTTTGTACGGAAAAAAGAACGCCTGGCGCTTATTCAAAAAGGCGCTGACGCAACCATCTTTGAATCCTCAAAAGAGCCATCCTCTTTAAAATGGGGATTGCTTCTGGTGGGAATTGGTGCAGGAATCCTGTTTGGAAAAGTTTTGGCAGTCTACACGACCCTCGAAGAAGAACCAGCTTTCTTCTCAATGATTTGCCTTTTCGGAGGAATTGGGCTCATCATTTACCATCTGACGGCCCATAAATTTGAAGGAACTGCAGGAAAATAATCCTTCGACACCAACAATGCTCATCAAAGGAATCCCCCGGATTAGCTGAAAAGCTTCCGGGGGATTCCTTTTCAAGTGAATAAAAATTTTTCTAAAACGATATATTCGGGTCCATTTTGGTGTAGGATGCTTTCATACAAGATCATCTCCTTTACACAGATAGGCATTGAAGAAATGGATTTAAACCGGTCAATGGTCCTGGTGAAAATGACTTTATCCCGAAGCATTTTAATTCTTCCAAGGGTTAGGTGGGGCACAAGGTTTTGACGATCAGGCTCAAAACCAAGGGATTTCAGATCGGTATGAATATTTTTCATCAGCAAAAAAGGATCCGAAGAGGGTTTAATTCCGGCCCAGATGACCTTGGGAGCATAGGAACTACCGAAAATTCCCAATCCTGAAAGCTGCAATTCCATTGAAGGTGTTACGGAAGCTCGTTGTTGCAAAACCCCCGATATGGATGATATATAGTGTTCTTCTGTCTCTCCGAAGAACTTCAGGGTGAAATGAAAATTACTTTCTTCAACCCATTTGATCTGTTCATGCCCCAACAGATGCTTCAATTCCCGGAATGATTTAAGGAATTCAGCATCTGGATGAATTTTTATAGCTGCAAAAAGACGTTTCATATGAAAAAGTTCTTAATTTTGCATCCGTTTTGGGGGATTAGCTCAGTTGGCTAGAGCGTTAGACTGGCAGTCTAAAGGTCAGGGGTTCGACTCCCCTATTCTCCACCAGGGTAAAACAGGAAACCCCGTATTCAAACAGAATCCGGGGTTTTTTCATGCCATGTCCGGAAAGGGTGGAGTGACAGATGCGCGTTGTAATAACGCTTATCGCCCGTCACTTCCCGTCCAAGCCAGGCTGGCTTCTCAAAGACATCTTCCGGGTTTTCAAGTTCCATTTCCG
>Ga0194039_1000089_pt1 | contig 58768 bp, 56 predicted proteins | sample JunL228m_MetaG_FD_148679 | JGI IMG/M metagenome (GOLD analysis project Ga0194039, IMG submission 148679) | Anoxic zone freshwater microbial communities from boreal shield lake in IISD Experimental Lakes Area, Ontario, Canada - Jun2016-L227-8m | ecosystem: Environmental > Aquatic > Freshwater >...
TTAGTTGAATACTGGGAGACTTAGAGGTCTTTTTTATTTTCGAGGTAAAAAAGTTCATATGGATATTGTTTCTCATCCTCAAGTACTTGATTTACTTTTTTATCAAACATTCCCCGATAACCACCTAACAAGGTAGTTTTATATTTCTCATTTTGAATAAAATCACGATTAAATTTAGAAGCCGTACGGATACCCTTGGTATATCCCTCATCCGCTAGATCGGATTGAACGTTATCAATGAGGGTAACTTCTGCACTAGCAATCTCTTTTTTGTATTTCTTATAGAAGCGCCAAAAAAAGTCCCCATCCTCCTCGCCCAATCCAAGCAAGCGCTCATCAAAGAATCCAACCTCTATTAATTCTCGTTTATCTAGAATGAAGTGAGAAAAACTGCCGTTAATCTTAAAAGTTCCAGGATGCTGAGCCATTGCCTCTTCTAAAGCATCAAAGAAACAAATCCCATTTTCGGATCTCAGCTCGAGATCATCATTCAAAATCAGAGCGCGGTCATGGCTAGCAGTTAATGCTCCACGGTTCCATAGCTTTGCCAAAGACTGAAAACTCGGAAACATCGTTGGAAACACCTGCGGAAAGCGCGCAAGATAAGACAAGACATTAGCACGATAAACCTCATCAAAAGCACCCTTGGCGGGCCCATTAATAATCACAATCACTTCTATATCAGGACGCTGCGCCTTAATTTGAGCAAGTAATGGCACCAAATAGGTGTCAAACCGCTTATCAAAGGTGGTGATCACTACCGAGTAAGGGACTGAATGCTCAGACATAAAAATAAATTAGTATTAAGGAATGAGAAGTGTACGTATTTCAACTGCTGGATGCCCTAGCGATTATTCACAAGGCCTGCTTCCAATTATCGCTCAAAGCCTTGGGTATAAGCTCGACTGGGTAAAGCCCAACCAAGCAGATCTCCTCATCATGGGCCCCTTCATGAATTTCCATGCCAAGAAATTGAAATGGTGGCCAAAACCACTTCGGCCAGCTGCACAGACCCTATTTAACTCATTCTCTTCCCGAAGAGATTTACCGCTTAGGGTTTTCCATAGCGCAGAAAATCTTCGCCATGACACCATCCCGGCCGACTACAGCATTTCGTTTGATCTCAACATCAATTCCCCTACCCATTTCCGCCTTCCTTATTGGATGGAGATGATCAATTGGTCGCATGAGGGAATCGTTGGCAATCAAAATCCTCGGTATGGTCAGTTAATGACGATCGAGCGCCTAATGCAACCTCTTGGTAAGCATTTTTTAGGCCGAACAAAAACAGCGGCTTTTTTGAGCTCTCATATTCGGGAGCCTCGTAAAACACTATTTGAAGCACTGCAAAAAGTCATTCCTGTTACCGGCTTTGGTGCTTATTTTGATCAAAATATTGAAAATCACCATGCGAGTGGCTTTCTCAAACAAGACCTCCTTAAAGAATTTGCCTTCAATCTCTGCCCGGAAAATGGCATGTACCCAGGCTACTACACTGAAAAGATTCCCGAGGCCTTCTTTGCCGGGTGTTTGCCCATTACCTGGGCGGATCAAAATGTGCGAGTCGACTTTAATCCCAATGCATTTATTAATCTTGCACCGATGGCCTGGTGTAACTATGCTCCGCTTGCAGAAATACTGAACTCTTCTCAACACTTAGAGACTTATGCGTCACAAGCCTTGCTTCTCAATGCACCGAGCATTTTGCCATTTAGAGATTTTGTCAAACGCATGATGGAAGATGCAAGGTCCTAAGTGATGAAGATTGGTTTTCACACGAATGGCTTATCGCTACGTGGCACAGAAATTGCTCTTTATGATTACGCCAACCATAACCAACAGTTACTAGGTAATGAGTCTGTTGTCTTTTATCGTAAAAATAACCAGGTCATTCCATCAGTCTTGGAGAAATTTTCTAGCCAATTTAAGTTGTGTCCATATGAAGGCCAAGCTGAATTAAATCGCCTCATTGAGAAAGAAAAAATTGACTTAACCTACTTTATTAAGTCAGGTGAGCGTGATGACGCCATTTGTGAGAGTTCACCCGCTTTGATTCATGCAGTCTTTCCCACCAAGCCAGAAGAGTTTCATGGAGACAAATACGCTTTTGTCTCGCAGTGGCTTTCAAAGGAATATTCCAATAACAAAATACCATTTGTTCCCCATATGATTGAGTTACCAGACCATGATGGCAACCTCAGATCAGAACTTGGAATACCTGAGAGCGCAACCGTTCTTGGTTGGTATGGTGGTTCAGATAGCTTTAATCTCGAGTTTGTAAAGAAAGTAATCCTAGGGGTTATTGAAAAGCGCCCTGACCTCTATTTTTTATTCATGAATATGGAGCCCTTTGCTAAGCATTCAAAGCTCATCTTTCTACCCGGCAACTCCGATCTCATCTACAAGGTGAAATTTATCAACACCTGTGATGGGATGCTCCATGCTCGGGGTATTGGTGAAAGCTTTGGCTTAGCCTGTGGAGAGTTCTCCATCAAAGGAAAACCGGTTATTACTTACGCCCTATCGCCGCAACGCAGCCATATTGAGATCTTGGGCGATAAAGCAATCCTCTACAAAGGTAAAAAGGATTTAGCTGAAATATTCCTAACATTTACTCGCCAAGTGCAGCACGCAAAAAATTGGGATGCCTACTCGCAAGATTTTTCCCCTAAAGAAGTCATGCATCAATTTGACACGGTTTTTCTGCGCGGCAAACAGCTATCAGAGATTAGCATTTCACCACTCGATCGAATGGTGATCCAAAAATACCGTTTTGAACGTAAATTAAGGAACTTGCAAAAAAAGCGCTACTTATAAAGCGCTCGTAAATTGGAGTTGAGGTTGCTTAGCTTGGGAACCAAGGGTTCTTTGAGAGCCAACGATCTAAAGCGCGTGAGACTGAACGCTTTAGCTTTGCCAAGCCCCGAATTGGCAACCTACCAGGCCTATCTGCTATGGTGGTCTGAGCACCAGTGATGTCAACCGGATAAGGGTTGATGGCTAAAAACTCCAAGTGATGTTTTTGGTAATGCTCTAAAAAATGATCTAGGGGCTCGTAAATATCTGTTGAGGCATCAAGCAGTATTTGGGCAGCTTCTGGTTTGATGAGGTAGGCAGTTGCCCCAACTGCATCTCCTATGTTTCTCACCAAATTAATCTCTTCGCCAGCCTGAATTTTCTCTTGTGGTACTTCACTCAAGCCCTGCAACCTGACGGCACTCCATCCCTTGCACTCAGTCATTAAAAAATGAACTGTTTTTTCGAAGTGCGGGAGTAAGAAAAAGTCGTCCTCAAAAACAATTGTTGCAATATTTTTGTCCACGCATTCTTGCCAGGCTTTCTTGTGTGATAAGAAACAGCCAAGCTCATTTGGAGTTAATTCGAAGCCTAATAATCTTTTTACCTTTTCAGGTTTGTATTCTTTAGGGTTATCTTTTAGTGAGGCTCCTCTAACAGCATCCAAGAAACGCCATGGCAAACTCGTCTGCTCCAGCTCAGATCGAACCTTTTGCTGCCGGGCATCAGATCCAGCTAATGAGATTACTAAAGCCTGGATATCTTGCATTAAAGATAACTCTGCAAATAACGTAAAGACCTCTTCACACTTTTCAATATACGTGAAGGTAGAGATTTCTGATCATCACCGTCATTCAGGTGTGATTCCCAGTTTGACTGATATAGGACGCCAAGATAGTTTGACTTAAGCGTTTCCTCAGTCTCACCCAATCGTTTCATCATGAAATATTGCCAGTCATAGTGATAGACCCTAAATAGCGGCTCAATGGCAAGTAATGGAATAGCTTGGTATTTCAATAAGACCTCGCCATAGATCAAAGTCTCTGGGTATTGAGGGGTCACTAAATCCCAAAGAGTAATCCCTTTAGGTATCAAATATTCCCGGTCTAAAGATTCCCATACCTTGGCCGACCAGATAAAAGGTGCTGGTGCGCAGTAAAACTCTGGGCCCTGCCGATCAAATAGGGCTTGTACTCTTTGGGCCTCTGCACGAAGATTAGCGGTTACCTTCGCCTGCCCCCGGTTATTGGCTAGTTGAAAAAATTCTTTATTTTGATGGAGTACCGTAAAAGGAATTCCATCAGCAGTCAGAAAATCAGCCTTAGAAAAAGGTCGAATAAATACACAATCAGAATCTAGGCAAAGATAATTTTCAGAAATTTTCAGTCGCCAAAACTCAGACTTGACAATGGCTTGTGAGAGGCCACCTGGCATTGCCTGATATTGTTCAAATACTGCCTTTGGATTGGCTGCGACGATATCTTCATCTGCAATCCACGTATATGAACCATGTTCGCCAAGAATCTTTTCTAGCATTTCTTTATCAGCTACAGGTGTAGAAATGTAAAAAGGAATTTGATCGTCGTTGTATTGCTCAATTGAAGAAAGCAATCTTTGGAGACGCAAGAAGTCATTGCGATAGGACTTGCAGTAGAGAACAAGGTCTTTCAATTAGTTACCTATTATTTCCATTGAATTTCAGTAAGAATCTGCTGCACCGCTTGATCTACGCCCAAGGGCAACCATTTTGGCTCAATCAAGGTGCGCGCTTGCCAGTCTAACCAAATTCTCTCTAGAGCCATCGATATTCCTGCTTTATCGCCCTCTAAACTGAGATAGGCGCCCCGCTCTTGAAGCATTTGATCTAGTTGTGGATTCCGATGGGTAATGCCCCAAATAGGGCGCCCAGTCCACAGGTATTCATAGAACTTGGATGGGATATATTCCGCACACCATTCATCGTTGCCATGAAGCAAAATCAATACATCAGACTCCTGCATCTTTTCAACCACTCTCTCACGCCCTGACTTACCAGTAAGAGGATCTTTTTCAAGACGTCCGTGCGCGAGTAGCACATCACTCATACCCAAATACTTCAACGCTTCAATCGTCAGATCATCCAATGGGGCACCATATGCATGAATACGTATCTGGTCTCTAGCCTGAGGGTATTTTTGGAATAAGGGGACCAACGCATTCAGGATGGTTGACAATGAACGGTCATTTGCAAGAGAGCCAAAATGGCATAAATTTAATTTATCTGAATAGACATGGGGTTTGGCTGCGTTTAAACCGCCTGGAGGTTCAGCCCCAGGAAGCACCATAAAACCATGTGCGTTACCTGAGATATTTAAGTTTGAATTTCGTACCTTTGCATAATGCAAAGCACCATCAGTAAACCACCAGACTTGATCAGCATACTTGGCTAGTTGCTGCTCTAAATAATATCTAAAGCGAGCATCACGATTCTGAGGCTTTTCAAATCCCTGGTCATTTGGGTCCTTGCGAATCACCAACGGATCATGAATCTCGGCGATCCAGGTGGCGCCTGTCCACTTTTTTAACCAAAGACCCGCTAGGTGTGCGGACCATGCTCCCCCAGTACTAAAAACCAAATCTACCTTTTTAGCCTTTATAAGGCTCAACCCATGCATAAAAGCTGGCATAGCCCAAGACCATTGGCTTGAGTACCCTAGGCATAGTTTTTCTAAACCAATCAATGGCGCCAAGAGAATCGACACTGTCCTGGTTAAGACTTTATAAATAATGCCGCGGCCGTATTGATTTGCAATCCAATGGCGGAAATCAAACCGAAAGGCAGCAGGGCCCCACGCCAGGAACTGACGATGTGGAAAGCGCTGATCTTTCATTCCGGTAATAGCACTAAAAACAATCGGCTTAATTCCCTCGCTAAGCAAGTAAGGCATTTTATCGGTAATGGTTTGACTGGATGCACGACCATCCATATTGAATCCATGCGACAAAATCAACCACGATTTTTTTGCAGGCATTGCGCTGATATTTTTAGTCAAACTCAGTTTTACTCAGCTTTAATTACCAGCAACAATGGACATGACTGCCATTCGCACTGCAATTCCAAAGGTGACTTGATTCAGAATGACTGACTGTGGGCCATCAGCTACAACAGAGTCAATTTCAACGCCCCGATTCATTGGACCAGGATGCATCACGATGGCATCTGATTTTGCTAAAGCCAAACGCGCAGGCGTGAGACCGTATTGATTAAAGAAGGCATCGCCTTCGGGCACTTGACCCGCCTCCATGCGCTCCTTCTGGATGCGAAGCGTCATTACTACATCCACATCCTTTAAGCCCTCTTCCATGCTATGGAAAACCTTCACACCCAGCATATTGAGATTGCTTGGTAGCAAACTTTCTGGGCCAATCACGCGAATTTCCTCACATCCTAAAGTGGTTAATGCATGAATATTGGATTTGGCCACACGACTATGCACAATGTCGCCAACAATCGCTACTTTTAAGCCTTTGAAATTCTGTTTAAAGTGCCGCATCGTATACATATCCAACAAACCTTGTGTTGGATGCTGATTACTGCCATCGCCTGCATTAATTACATGGACATGTGCAGGCACATGATTGGCAATTTCAATGGGTGCTTTAGAGGCTCCATGACGCACCACAAAAATATCAGCCTGCATTGCCACCAAGTTATCAATCGTATCTAACAAACTCTCACCTTTGGCGGTAGAGGAGGTGGAAATATCTAAATTAATAACATCGGCAGATAAACGTTTCGCTGCAATTTCAAAAGTAGTGCGGGTGCGAGTTGAATTTTCAAAAAAGAGATTGAAGACGCTCTTGCCACGTAGCAGGGGAACTTTTTTGACTTCACGTGAAGGATCGGTAATGCTGACAAACTGCTTCGCAGTGTCCAAAATATGGAGGATTTGCTCCTTTGGAAGACCCTCAAGGGTCAGCAGGTGGGTTAACTCGCCAGCCGCATTGAATTGGTTGACTAAGTTCATTCTTCACGCTCCTCAAGCTGAAAGCTGAACTTGCCAGCCAGATCTTTTTCTAATACCAGTATTTGCTCTTCCGGAATCTGAATCTCTTCACCAACAAAATTGGCACATACCGGTAATTCGCGCTTGCCTCGATCTGCCAAGACCATTAAATCTACTTGTGCTGGTCTACCAAAATCAAACAACTCATTGAGCGCTGCTCTGACTGTTCTACCAGTAAACAACACGTCGTCAATCAAGATCACGTGCGCACCATTGACATCAAAAGGCAAATCGGTAGACATCGTGCTTGCCGTTCGTAAGGCCGTCATTCCCTTCTCAGCATAATCATCTCGATGAAAGGCCACATTAATTACACCGTAATGAGGCAAACCCAAATCTTGGGCTAAACGCTGAGCAATCCAAGCGCCCCCCATAGCTAAACCAGCAAGTTCAAAGGAGCCGGCTTGGAGCCTTTGGCGCAAATTTTCTAACAGCTTGATATATGAGGATTCTGCATTCATTCTTTAGTTCCGATGCCTATTCATTTCAATTTCTAATCAATCGTCTTCATCGCAAGCTCTGCAAAATATTGCTCCAAAATTAATGCTGCAGAATGTGCATCTAGATTGTCGTGCATATCGGCATCGTTCTCTAAAACCACCGAGCTATATCTCTCATCTACCCAATCAACCGGCAAATTGAAGCGTCCATGGAGTTGATTGCCAAAACGCCTGGATTTAGCAGTCATCTCATGCTCAGCACCATCGGGATGAGTCGGCAGGCCAACCACCAGTTGATTCGGCTGCCATTCAGCGAGAAGGCGTTCAATTTCTTTAAAAAGAGCATCGGCATTTGCCGCAGTAATTGTCTTTAATGCTTGCCCTGCTCTTGTTACTGAATTGCCAACTGCCACGCCCACTCGGCGGGTTCCATAATCAAATGCCATCACCGTTACTGGCTTAGGCATGCCCTGCCTCACCTGATAAATGAGATAAGTCAAAGCCCAAATGGCTCATGGCCCGTTCATAGCGTTGACTAGATGGAGTATCAAAAATAATGTCAGCCATTTGCTGACGTGAGAGGGGTACATTCATCCAGCCATTTAAAGTGATCTCTTCTTCAAGCTGACCAGCACTCCAGCCCGCATAACCCAAAGTCATTAAAAACTTTTTGGGCCCAGTACCCGAAGCCACCGCCTCAAGAACGTCCTTCGAAGTAGTCATTGTTAATCCACCGGGTATCACCAAGGAAGAACTGTAAGCAGTATTCGGCTCGGGCTCATGTAGAACAAATCCGCGCTCAACCTGAACTGGTCCTCCAAAATACACTGGCTGTTCTAGTAATGGGGCAATTTCCAATTTGAGTTCAATTTTGTCAAAGAGGGTAGCCAAGTCAACTTCGGTTGGTCTATTCACCACCAAGCCCATTGCCCCTCTTTCGGTGTGTTCAAACAGATAAATCACTGAGCCCGCAAAATTGGGGTCTACCATTCCTGGCATCGCTATCAGAAATTGATTCGCCAGATGATCAGCAGAAAAAGAAATTGAAGACTCTGGCACAGACCCTAGGTCTGAAGCGGGGGGCGCTTGATTAGCCGATGTCATATGGGTTTATTTTACAGAATATCTAGATTTTTCCGGTAACCCAGTAAGCAAATAGCCCAATGACTTCATGAAGCAAGTTATTCCAGTTCTGGGCCCCATCTACCAAATCAAAGGATGTCCACTGGAGACTATTGGCCGTTTGGTAATCCACTGGCAGAGGCAAAACCTCAAGCCCCTGCTTTTGACATATCGCCAGTGAACGATACATGTGGCTAGCTGACGTAATCAATAACCAGGGTTTTGATGCGCCTGCATCATTTTTAAGCCCAAACTCAGCCATCATCGGCTTCATATAGAGGAAATTCTCATAGGTATTCCGCGATTGACCCTCGTAATGCGCCATTGCCTCATTCAGGCCCTGCTCTTGAACAAGCTGCTTAAATGCATCTGCCTCAGACACCCCTTTAGGTAAAACATGGCCGGAATAACCGCTAAAGATAAAAGGAAGATTGGGATATTTGCGAATCAATTCAAATGCTTTAGTTACTCGCTCTGCGGCTGAGCCGACAGAAACTTCACCTCGATCTACCGCAATCTCACCACCTTCAATTGCACCACCCAGAATAATGATTCCACCGATGTCGCCTTCGGCTAACTTTGCCAGCTCGGGTTTAGTAGCGACATTCTCTAATGGTCTCAAAAATATCTCTGAGCTTGGTAACCAGCCAATGATTAGTAAATCCAGCAGGGCCAGAATTAAAAAGCGTTTTACCAAATGTAGCTTCCGAAGGGCCAGAAAAAACAAGGCCAAGCAAAGGAATACCAAAACCCAATTGAGCGGCTCTATACAGAATTGCACTACCTTCGAGAGAATAAAAAAGATCGTATCCATGATTACCTTGGATCTTAAACCCTCTAGTGGGCAGACTCGCTAAATTAGCCCTAATATAGGGGCTATGAAAAAAGCGCTAGTTTGGCTCCGCCGCGATCTTCGACTTTATGACAACGCTGCCCTCCATTACGCCCTGAAAGAAGCAGGGCAAGTGTGGCTCGCCTTTATTTTTGATGTCGAGATTCTGAAACCCTTACTCAAGGGTGAATTAGATGCCAATGGACTCAAACACGATCGACGGGTTGATTTCATATGGCAAGGTTTACAACAGATTGATGACGAGTTGCACTCCTTAGGAGGCGGTCTGATTGTTCGTTTTGGTAAACCGTCAGAATGTATTCCGCAGATTGCAAAAGAGCTAGGAGTGGATACAGTATTTACAAATCACGACTACGAGCCTTCTGCGATCGAACGAGATACTACCGTCAATACTGCATTAGAGAAACTGGGTATTGAGTTCAACACTTTCAAAGATCAAGTCATCTTTGAGAAGAAAGAAATTCTCACCAATTCCAATACGGTATTTTCTATCTTTACCCCCTATAAGAACAATTGGCTAAAGACGCTCCAAGAAAAGGATTTAGCCGCCTACGAGTGCGATCCAAAGCCTGGGCAATTAGCAGCCATTCCGAAGAAATTGGATCTCCAATTTCCCTCACTGGAATCAATGGGCTTTTGCGCTACCGGTATCGAAACCTACTTGCCACCAGGCTCTGCGGGTGGCCAAGCCTTTCTTGAAGACTTCCTTCCACGAATTGACCAATACCAAATTGGCAGAGACTTTCCCGCCATCAAAGGGGTAAGTTACCTGTCGACCCATTTACGCTTTGGCATGCTTTCAATTCGGGGTTTAGTACGGGAAGCGCATCGCCGTATGCTCGCAGGCAGTATGGGGGCCACCATTTGGTTAAGCGAACTGATTTGGCGTGATTTTTATTTCATGATTTTGGCCAATCACCCACGCCTAGCAAAGGGGGCCTCTTTTAAACCGGACTATGACAATATTGGCTGGGAAAGTGGTGCCAATGCCAAGAAGCTGTTTAATGCTTGGTGCGAAGGGAAAACAGGTTACCCCCTAGTTGACGCAGCGATGCATCAACTCAATCAAAGTGGCTATATGCATAATCGTTTGCGCATGGTGGTGGCTAGCTTTCTGACTAAAGACCTCGGTATTGACTGGCGCTGGGGTGAAGCTTATTTTGCCGAGCACCTCAATGATTTCGAGCTCTCCTCTAATAATGGTGGTTGGCAGTGGGCCTCATCATCTGGCTGTGACGCTCAACCCTACTTCCGCATCTTCAACCCGATTACCCAATCCGAAAAATTTGATCCTGAAGGTAAATTTATTCGCCGCTATCTTCCTCAACTTGAAAAACTCTCCAAGAAATCTATTCATGCGCCTTGGAAAGCTGGTCATATTGAGCTTGAGGCTGCTGGAATTGTTTTAGGCAGAGACTACCCCCTACCAGTGGTAGATCATGATGAAGCCCGGAAGAAAACTTTGGTTCGCTATAGCGTCGTCAAAAAGATTACTGAGCCCTCCATCTAGGGCTGAAACGCTTTAAGATATACCATGAGCAAGATCTATGCAGTGGGCGATATCCAGGGATGCGCGCCATCACTTAAAACCCTCGTTAAAAGATTGCCTAAGAAATCAAACCTGATTTTTTTAGGTGATTTAGTCAATCGTGGCCCCGACTCTTTAGGGGCCTTAAGGCAGCTCAAATCTCTGCAAGAGTCCGGTCGTGCCGAATGTATCCTGGGCAATCATGATCTTCATTTATTGGCTATCGACGCGGGTTTACGCAAAACCAAGGGTTTGGATACTGTTGACAGTATCTTAAAAGCACCAGACCGTGCTGAGCTGATTCACTGGATTCGCAATCGACCGATGGCATTGAGTGATGGCAACGTACTTACCGTGCATGCGGGTGTACTTCCCCAGTGGGACCTCCAACAAACCATCGAGTGCGCTCAGGAAGTTGAAAAAGCATTACGTGGAAAATCCTACAAAAACTTTTTGGCAAACATGTATGGCAATATCCCCAATAAATGGAGTAACTCGTTAAAAGGGAATGAGCGCTTGCGCGTCATTACCAATGCATTAACAAGAATGCGCTTTTGCACATCTGGCGGCACCATGGAATTTGAAAGTAAAGAAGGTCTTGAAAATGGTCCAAAGGGTTACATACCCTGGTTCACAGTCCCCAAAAGAAAAACAACTGGTACCTTAATTTATTTTGGCCACTGGTCTACCCTGGGGCTACTGCGACGTCACAATGTTATTGGTCTGGATACAGGGTGTGTCTGGGGTGGAAAACTAACGGCCATGGAAATCGCTGCTACCAATAAAGACTCTAAAGGCTTAGAAATTATCCAAGTAGATGGCTATGACCATCCACTCAGAATGTAATCTTCACTTCAGAGTTTTTTAAACGCGTTCTCAGCAGCAAGAATGATGGCATCAAGTACTTCATTGTCATGCGCAATCGAGGTAAAGCCAGCCTCATAAGCAGAGGGTGCAAGATACACACCTTCATCTAGCATTAAATGAAAGAACTTTTTAAACGCTTCAATGTCGGACTTCGTCACCGCCTCATAAGATGCTGGAATCTCATTGGCAAAGTAGAGTCCAAACATGCCACCAACGCTATCTACCGCAAAAGGCACCTTAGCCTTATCCGCAGCCAGCTTTAAGCCTGCCATTAACTTTTGAGTTTGACCAGACAAGCATTCAAAGAAGCCTTCACGAGAAATAATCTCGAGGGTCTTTAGCCCAGCTGCTACAGCTACTGGATTGCCCGACAAAGTCCCTGCTTGATAGACATTCCCTAAAGGAGCCAGCTTAGACATGATTTCTTTTTTACCGCCAAAAGCAGCCATAGGCATTCCACCACCCATGACTTTACCTAAGCAAGTTAGATCTGGAGTAATTCCTTGTAGCGATTGCGCACCACCCAATGCAACTCTAAAACCCGTCATCACCTCATCGTAAATTAGCACGCTGCCATATTTAGTGGTCAGGTTACGAATAGCAGATAAAAACTCTTTGGATGGTTTAATCAAATTCATATTGCCGGCAATGGGCTCTATGATGACTGCTGCAATCTGATCGCCCTGCTTTTTAAACACTGCTTCAATGGCGGCTACATCGTTGTAGGGCATTACCAAGGTGTGCTTCACCAAGTCTTGCGGCACACCACCAGAGGAGGGCGCATTTTGAGTGGAGTCTGCAAAGGTCAATAAGCCCGACCCCGCTTTAACCAAAAGGCTATCTGCATGCCCGTGATAACAACCTTCAAACTTGATGATTAAATCGCGACCGGTATAACCCCGCGCCAAACGTAATGCGCTCATAGTCGCTTCTGTACCGCTGGACACCATGCGTACTTGCTCAATGCTAGGCATGAGAGCGCAAATACGCTCAGCAAGTTCTATCTCGCCTTCGGTTGGTGCTCCATAACTAAAGCTAGTTTCTGCTGCTTGCTGCACAGCTGCTACCACCTCAGGATGTGCATGACCCACAATCATTGGGCCCCAAGACATAATTAAATCGATATAACGCTTATTCTCTGCATCCCAGAAATAAGGGCCTTTGGCTTTTGTAATAAAACGGGGTGTACCGCCAACTTGACGAAAAGCCCTTACCGGAGAATTAACGCCCCCGGGAATGGTCTTTTGCGCCCGCTCAAATAACACCTCATTTTGATCTACTTTCGCCACTGTGAATTCCTAATTAAATCGCCATCATTTCAAAATCTTCTTTACGAGCACCGCACTCTGGACAAGTCCAATTCATTGGCACATCACTCCACAGTGTTCCCGGTGCAATTCCTTCATCAGGCAAACCAGCGGCTTCGTCATAAACCCAGCCGCAAATCAGGCACATATAAGTCTTGAATTCCATTTACTTAATCTCCGTAACTTATCTTCATTTTAAAGCGCTCAATCCTCTTCAGAAACTTTTAAGGCTGGACGCTTTGCATGCATTTCAAATTTGAATAAACGGCACTCCAGGGGGCCATTAAATAAAGGGGTGCGTTTCGATTCTTTAATGCGTAACTGTCCCGGTAAGGCCATATCCGCGGTTAATACAAAGATGTTCCATCCGCCAAACGTATCTTTGAGGTGCTGGCCAAATTGACACAAGAACTCCACAAACTTGGGATCCTGCTCTTCTTGAGCCTGCAGTTTTTTCAAAGATTCGCGGCTAGAGCGCTTTGCACTCTGACGACCCGTTTCAAGATTTAGCTCGAAACGATTTTCTGGCTCGGAACTATATTCCTCATCCTGAGATTCCCTCGAATCCCGATCTTGCCCGCGCCCACCTTTGATGACCAGACGTTCTCCATAGGGTGGGTTTAATAACATCACCCCTTCATGAGTATTTCCAGGGGGCTTACTTGCCAAGGCATCAACTTGTCGAACTGCTGGTTGATCAGGCAACTGTGCTCTTTGCCAATTTCCCCTAAACATCGATACCAACTTTTCATTAATATCTCCACCGCTAATTCTTAAGGAGTCGACATTGGGAAACTGTTGACGCTTTTCTAACATTTGCGCTAGAGATGTTTCCTTCAAATTACCCCAGCGCTTTTGCTCTGCAGGTTCATTAAACGGTTTTAATCTCTGAAAACCAAATCCATGAGCAGAAGTAATTAATGGGCGATAAGCTAATCTGCTGGGCTTGGCATCATCACCGTACATGCCCGCCCGAATCGCTCCCGGTGGAATAGCAAGCGCCATTTGTGCAGCTTCAATTAAGAACGTCCCACTGCCGCACATGGGATCAAACAAGGTCTGACCTGGCTTCCAGCCAGTGATTGACAAAATACCAGCGGCTAAATTTTCTTTTAAAGGAGCATCGCCTTTTTCATCACGCCAGCCCCGCTTAAACAGAGCCTCACCAGAGGTATCCAAGTAAATGGTGATCTGAGTAGCAGTTAAATGCGCCTGCACACGTACATCCGGAAAAGCAGTGTCGATACTAGGTCGATCACCAGTCACGTCGCGCAAACGATCAACAATGGCATCCTTAATCTTTAAGGTCGCAAAATTTAAACTCTTTAATGGGGAGCGATGTGCAGTGACATCCACCCGTAAAGTTTGCTGAGAGGTAAACCAATCTTCCCAGGCCAAACCGCTAGCTAGCTTGTATAAATCTTCTTCTTGTCTATATGGTGCTTGAGCCATTTGCAACAAAACACGGCTAGCAATACGGGAATGTAAATTTAATGCCATCGCCCCTGAAATGGGTGCAGCTAGACCGATCCCACCAGTGGGACTCGTCGGTGTTGGATCAATCACCCAAGCTCCAAGTGCCTTGGAGTCAGGACGCTGGGCAATCTCTGCTAGCTCCTGGGCAAGCGATACTTCTAAACCGCCTGGGCAAACAACAAAAAATCTCATGGGGCTAACAATCTAAAAAGGGGGCAAGGTAAAAAAGAAATAAAAAGGTCGTGCTTAGGGTTTAAAAATCACTAAAGTAACAATGATTACTAAAAGAATTACAGGAACCTCATTGAACCAGCGGTACCAAACACCGGATTTGGTATTTACACCAGCGCGAAACTTCTTTAGCAAGCTCCAGCAGGCATGGTGGTAGCCAATAACTAAAATGACAAAAACTAATTTAGCGTGCATCCATACATCACCGGCCCCAATACCAAAGTAAAGCCAGAGTGTTAAACCCAGCACCACTGCAGGAACAGCCAAAATGGTCATAAAGCGAAAGAGTCGATCAGCCATTCCCAAGAGACGATGATTTGCCTCTGAATTTTTTTCATCGGCCAAATTCACGAAAATACGAGGCAAATAAAATAAACCAGCAAACCATGAAGTGATGAACACAATATGAAATGTTTTAATCCAGAGGTAGGAATTAGCCATGTTCTAAACGTTCTCGCTTTGTGCTGTATTCATTTTTAACTACGAATCTCGCCATGACCCTTGACGATATATTTGAGAGAAGTTAGACCATCTAACCCTACAGGCCCGCGGGCATGCAATTTATCATTGGAAATACCAATCTCCGCACCTAAGCCATACTCAAAACCATCTGCAAAACGCGTGCTCGCATTCACCATCACACTTGCACTATCAACCTCTCGCAAGAAGCGATCAGCTTGAGCCTGATTCTTCGTAATGATGGCATCAGTATGTTTACTACCGTAGTGCTCAATATGACTCATAGCTTCATCCATATCAGCGACTGTTTTAATTGAGAGAATCGGTGCCAGATATTCTGTATGCCAATCCTCCTCAGTAGCATCCACTAAACCCTTAAATCCGGCAGCCTCAAGCGTTTGGCGCGTCAGATCATCCACCCGTAATTCGACACCCTTATCTTGATAAATCTTACAAAGGCTTGGCAATACTTTTGGAGCAATCTCTTTATTCACCAATAGAGTTTCCATTGCATTGCATGGAGCATAGCGCTGTGTTTTGGCGTTATCACACACCTTGATTGCCATCGCAACATCAGCATCTGCATCGATATAGGTGTGACAGATGCCATCAAGATGTTTAATCATTGGGACGCGTGCTTCAGCCATCAAGCGCGCAATCAGGCTCTTACCACCACGAGGCACGATTACATCGATATATTGGGTCATGGTGATCATTTCACCAACGGCGCTCCGATCAGTTGTGGTGACGACCTGCACGGCGTCCTTTGGAAGATTGGCTGCAGCCAAACCCTCTTGAATGATTTGAGCCAATACAGTATTGGAATCAATGGCTTCTGAGCCACCACGCAAAATCACCGCATTGCCAGATTTAAGACAAAGTGCTGCAGCATCAATCGTGACATTAGGACGAGATTCATAAATGATGCCGATTACGCCAAGGGGAACACGCATCTGACCGATTTCGATTCCTGAGCTTTGTTTTTTAAAGGCAGAAATTTTTCCAATCGGATCGTCTAGAGAAACAATTTGCTCTAGACCTAAAGCCATTGTTTCAATCGTCTTTGGCGTCATGGTTAGGCGATCTATAAAAGCAGCATCCTGACCATTCGCTTTTGCACGTTCGACGTCAATTTGATTAACCGCCAGTATTTCATCCACTCTTTGACGAACCACTTTTGCAATCTGGTGAAGCGCTTGATTCTTTTGCTCACTAGGTGCGCGCGCCATAGCACGCGAGGCGCTACGTGCCCGCTTGCCGATATCTTGCATCATGTCTTGAATCGTCGTACTCATCTTTCTAACCTTCTAAATCTCTCACTTGTATTTTGCTTATCGCAATAAATTTCCAACTAAGCGCAAACCATCCCAGGGATCAGCCGGAAGCTCAGCAGCATGTAAGCCCTTAGATTGCCGATCCAATCCCGCTGCCAACTGCATTGCTCTGCGCAATTTCACTGGCTGCACACGTCTAATTGCGGCTGGGTACAGGCGTTCTTTATTGCCCCAGATCCGATTGGTCCGCATGAGCTGTTGAAGCGACTCACCAGCATCACTTGCAGCCTTCAATTTAGATAGTAGCCGAAGCTCCTCGGTTACGCTCCACAGAATTAAAACCAGTGGCTCACCTTCACCCTTGAGACCATCTAACATGCGGTTTAACCTCGGTAAATCACCTGCAAGCATTGCTTCAGTCAGCTCAAACACGTTATAACGAGCTACTTTCAAGATGGAGGAGCGAATTTGCTCTTCAGTTAGCTTTCCAGCGGGATATAGCAAGCCTAATTTCAAAATTTCCTGATGGGCAGCGATTAAATTCCCTTCTACCTGATCTGCTATGAACTCCAGAGCGCGTTGACCTTCGGGTCCAGACTCGATTTCTTGATTTTGTTTCTTCAGGCGCCCGGCAATCCATTGGGGTAACTGACTTCGGTCTAAGGTATCTACCTGAATAGCCATTCCAGCATGATCAAGGGCGCTAAACCATGCAGAGGTCTTAGTCTTTACATCTAACCTTGGCAAGACAATACAAAATACGGTGTCAGGTCCATCCACACCATCTTGTTGAGAAGAAATTTGTGCGGCAAATTGTTTTAATGCATCTGCACCATCACGGCCAGGTCTACCCGTCGGAATGCGCAACTCAACCCAGCGCTTATCGCCAAACAATGACATCGTTTGACCTGCATTCATGAGGGTGCTCCAATCAAACCCTCGCTCCTGAACCATGACTTCACGATCCGTAAAACTCAATTTCTTTGCAGTTAAACGCAATTGGTCCATCGCCTCCATCATCAATAAGGGCTCATCGCCGCTAAAGACATAGAGAGGAAGCATAGTCCCACCACCATTTAATGATTTAAGGTGCATATGCAGGGCATCGACTTTAACCATACTGTCTCGATATCTATCTAGAGAGAATCTAGAAAGATCGCGCTTGCGGAATTTTTGCTGCAGCCGCAATGCGTCGCAAAATCTGAATGGCCAAGTCCTTACGCATCAACCCTATAAATTGCTGCTGCTGAGCATCGGTTGCCAAAACTGTGGTGTTAGAGAAGTCCATATCTCGGTTGATATAGATTTCACTATCAGGAATAATGTCTGCGCCTGCAGTATCGTAGGCCCTGAAGATTACCCGTATCGACAAACGATAAGCAGAAATTTGACCAGTCGAGCTATAGGCCAAAATTTCTCGACCATTAGTCTCATTGATAATATCTAAGATTAAATCAGCATCTTTTGGATTGATGGCTATCTGTACATCAGTACCAGTCAGAATTGCCGCTTGTAAGTCAGCGCGCAAGGGTGGGGATGGACTACCCGTAATAGCGATCGCTTTAAAAGGTAAATCCACCATTCCACGAACACGCCAACCGCATGCGATTAATCCACTGAAGGGTGCAGATACCAAGAGCCCGAGTACTGTGCGACGAAGGGAATTTACGCTCATGTATTTGTTTTCTAATGGGTTAAGCAACAATATTCACTAGGCGACCGGGCACTACAATCACCTTTTTGGGCGCGCCACCATTGAGAGCTTTTGCAGCTGGATCGCTTTGCAAGGCTAATGCTTCGATTTGTTCTTTTCCTGCATCTGTGGGAACTCGGATCTCACCACGCAACTTGCCATTAATTTGCAGCATCAAAGTAATTTCTGTTTGAACTAGCGCTGCTTCGTCAACAACAGGCCAAGCGGCATCCAGTATCACGCCATAGGTCTTTACGTAACCCATTTGCTTCCAAAGCACATGGGTTAGATGCGGAACTACTGGGTAAAGTATGCGCAACAAAATGCTTAAGCATTCTCGTAGAACTGAAGCGCTAATATTGGTGTTTTGATCTAACTTAATAGGTTCAAGAACATTTAACATCTTCATAGCAGCTGAAACTACTGTGTTGTATTGACGACGCTGATAGTCAAAATTAGCCTGCTTCAAAATGCTATGCACTTCCCGACGCAATTCTTTCTCCGCATCATTCAAATTAATCGGGAGGATGTCTTGTGCATCACGGATTGCATCTGCCTGACTGCTGGAATATATCCATACCCGACGCAAGAAACGGGAAGCGCCATCAACCCCAGCGCCAGACCATTCCAGTTGTTGTTCTGGCGGTGCTGCAAACATCACAAACAAGCGGGCAGTATCTGCCCCATATTGATCAATTAAAGCCTGTGGATCAACGCCATTATTCTTACTCTTAGCCATCTTCTCTACACCACCAACCACTACTGGAGTGTTAGATAAGTCGCCTTTTAGCTTTGCACCTTTTGGACGACCTTTTTCATCTAGGTCTAATTCAACATCCAAAGGATTAAGCCAAGTTTTTTTACCAGAAGCATCTTCAGTGTAGTAAGTCTCATTTAGAACCATACCTTGAGTCAGCAAATTCTGAAATGGCTCATCAAAGTGGATCAAATTCAGATCACGCATGACCTTGGTCCAGAAGCGTGCATAGAGTAAATGTAAGATCGCATGTTCAATGCCGCCAATGTATTGATCCATTGGCATCCAGTATTCGTTACGCTCATCGACCATTGTTTTAGCATCGGTTCCGGTATAACGCATGAAATACCAAGATGAATCTACGAATGTATCCATTGTGTCAGTCTCGCGACGAGCAGGTTTACCGCACTTTGGACACTTCACATTTAAAAAATCTGCCCGCTTGTTTAAAGGATTGCCACTGCCATCCGGCACGCAGTCTTCCGGCAGCACCACTGGTAAATCCGATTCGGGTACAGGTACAGCACCGCAGCCTGGATTAACATCATCGCCACAATGAATGATTGGAATCGGGGTGCCCCAATAGCGTTGACGAGAAATACCCCAGTCACGTAAACGATAAGTGGTCTTCATTTCACCAACACCCAATTGCTCAAGCTCTTTGGCTACGGCACTCACGGCCTCTTGATGAGATAGACCGTCAAACTGATCGCTATTGAAACAAATCACTCCTTCTTTTTGCGCGTACCAATCTTCCCAGCGAGTGGCATTAAACATCGGTGATTCACCCTTAAGGGCAATGACTTGCTTGATGGGTAACTCATATTTAAGCGCAAATGCAAAGTCACGCTCATCATGTGCGGGAACACCCATTACAGCGCCATCACCATAAGACATCAAGACATAGTTACCAACCCATACTGGAATTGGCTCATGGGTTAAGGGATGCGTTACATATAAACCGGTAAACATACCTTCTTTTTCTTGAGTAGCTAAGTCCGCTTCAATCACACTACCGGTTTTGCATTTCTCAATGAATGCAGCAAGTACCGGATTATTTTCTGCCGCTTTTGTTGCTAATGGATGTTCTGCAGCAACTGCGCAGAAAGTAACACCCATGATGGTGTCAGCACGGGTAGTGAAAACATATAAAAGGCCGTCTTGGATAAAGTTGCCATGTGCGTCAGCAATGTCATGTTTAAAAGCAAAACGTACTCCACGGCTTTTGCCAATCCAATTCTGCTGCATCGTTTTAACCCGCTCAGGCCAACCTAAACTATCTAAGCCTGAGAGCAGTTGCTCTGCATAAGCTGTGATGTTGAAGTAGTACCCAGGGATCTCCCGTTTTTCGACCAAAGCACCAGAACGCCATCCACGACCATCAATGACTTGTTCATTTGCCAGAACCGTTTGATCAATTGGATCCCAATTTACTACTTGAGTTTTACGATACGCAATTCCCTTTTCTAACATCTTTAAGAAAAGCCATTGGTTCCAGCGGTAGTAATCTGGACTGCAGGTTGCCACTTCACGTGACCAGTCAATTGCTAAACCCATCGCAGTCATTTGCTTCTTCATATAAGCAATGTTGTCGTAAGTCCATTTAGCTGGAGGTACTTTATTCTGAATCGCTGCATTCTCAGCAGGCATACCAAAAGCATCCCAACCCATCGGCATCAACACGTTATAGCCCTGCATGCGCAGTTGACGAGCCATCACATCGTTAATTGTGTAATTGCGTACATGCCCCATATGCAACTTGCCGGAGGGATAAGGCAACATCGAGCATGCGTAATATTTTGGTTTTTGCTTACCAGCAACATCTACAGCGTTTTCAACCACTTGATAGACTTGCGCACTTTCCCAATCAGCTTGCGCTGCCGCTTCAATACTGCGGTAGTCGTAATCCTTGCTCATTTAAGACAACTCTTTTCTTTTATTTTTATTGATTGGTTGATTAGCGTATTACTACTTATTTTCGCAAACCCAAAACATCTTGCATGTCATATAAACCGGAGTTTTGACTTTGCAAAAAACGAGCAGCACGCAATGCACCTTGTGCATAAGATTGTCGGCTAGAGGATTTGTGACTAATCTCAATTCGTTCCCCATCACCCGCAAACAAAACAGTGTGGTCGCCAACAATATCGCCGCCGCGAATCGTTGCGAAACCAATAGATCCCTCTTTGCGCTCACCGGTATGACCTTCGCGTGCGTATACAGCAAGGTCATCCAACTTTTCACCTAGAGCACCCGCTATGACTTCGCCCATCTTCAGGGCAGTGCCTGAAGGAGCGTCAACTTTGTGACGATGATGCGCTTCAATAATCTCAATGTCGTAACCTTGATTGAGCATCTTGGCAGCAATCTCCAGCAACTTGAATGTGGCATTTACCCCCACACTCATATTAGGAGCAAATACGATTGCCAATTTTTCTGATGCTTTCTTAAGACTAGCAATTTGCTCAGCACTTAAACCGGTAGTGCCAATAATCATTTTGGTAGCGGTTTTTTCAGCTACAGCCAAATGCGCCATCGTCCCTTCGGGTCTCGTGAAGTCAATTAAGAATTCTGCATTTGCAAGTACTTGAGCAACGTCAGCAGAAATCAACACTCCTGTCTTTTTACCCAAAAACGCACCAGCATCTTCGCCAAGTTGTGGGCAGGAAGCATGTTCGAGCGCCCCCACCAATTGGGCCTCAGGGGAATTAAGTACAGCCTCAATCAGCATCTTCCCCATGCGACCAGTTGCTCCAGCAATTGCAATATTCATCATTTGTTCGTCACTTCTTATCAAAGGTATCTAAAGTCATTTACTTTAGGATCAATACAAAATAGTTTTACTGTTTAGTTTCTGTAGCTGCAGGAACATTCATAGCTCCAGGCCCTAAGGTCTCAGGCTGTGCAACAGGGTCTGTTTTCGACCCCCCAAAAAAGTCCCAGAATGAATTGCTGGTTGAAGCGGGAACAGCAGGCACAGCTGCGCCAGCTGGCAAATTATCTGTTCGACTTGGAACCAACACTTCTGGCTGCTGCAATGGTGGGGTGACTGGCGGCTTATTTGTGCCAGTGAGTACTTGCCAAAATGAGCGCTTAGTTTTGGCATAGTTATCTATCTCTGCCACTAATTCAACTTCAGTTGGCAGTGCATCACCCTCAAATTTAACCACTTTATCGCCGTCATAAAATATGGTGACATGACGTTCTTTGCCAATAGTTTGTCCAGCACGCTTAAATTCAAAAATGTAATCCCAGCGATTGGCATGGAAATAGCTTGCCAATAAAGGTGTGCCTAAAATTTGACGAACTTGCTCACGGCTCTGCCCCACTTGCAATTTGGCATATTGCTCACTTGATATGAAGTTTCCTTGAATAGTATCTGGGACATAGGGTCTAAAAATTTTATTTGCCCACGCGCGTTGCGTATCGTCGACAGCAGAGGTACATCCACTCAGACCCAGACAACCAAGTAGGGCAGCCAGTAAAAATCCAACTCGAGCTCTGGAAACCCCCCTAGAAAGAGGGTTCAAAAAACGACTAAAAAGTTCAAGGCAATTTTGCATGGCTGGCCGTATCATTAAGACATTGATTTTAGCTCCCAAAGCCATGAATACGACCCAAAACCCTACTCCTGCAGATTTGCGTGATATCGGCCTGAAAGCTACTGGGCCGCGCATGAAAATTCTGGATTTTTTTCATCAAAATGGGGGCACCCACTTTAGCGCCGAAGACGTCTTTATGGCTTTAGCCAAAGATGATCAGGAAATTGGGCTCGCTACGGTTTACCGTGTCCTCACCCAATTTGAGCAAGCCGGGCTTCTATTGAGAAGCCACTTTGAGTCGAGCAAGGGTGACAGTAGGGCCATTTATGAGTTAAACGAAGGTCAGCATCATGACCACCTGGTTTGTCTAGATTGCGGTCATGTGGAAGAGTTTGTTGATGAAGCCATTGAAAAAAGGCAACGAGATATTGCTAAAAACCTCGGATTTAAGCTTCAAGAGCACTCTTTAGCGATGTATGGTCACTGCCAGAAGAAAAACTGCCGAAATAAACAGAAATAAGTACGTTTAAGGGCTTTAAAAAGACCTCAAATTGAGGTCTTTTTTATTAAATTTAAATCCTAAAGATTAAAATATAAGCGCTTTTAACTACTTTTATTGCCTGTTATTGACTTTTAATTACTTCACAGCCATTAATGCTTCGGCAGCATTCAGCATTTGCACTGAATATCCCCACTCGTTGTCATACCAAGCCAATACTTTGACCAGCTTACCGTCAGCAGAAACCCGGGTTTGAGAGGCGTCATAAATACTTGGGCGAGGATCGTGGTTAAAGTCGATTGATACGAGTGGCAAGGTATTGAAACCCAAAATACCTTTGAGCTCACCCTCACTAGCAGCCTTCAGAATTGAATTCACTTCATCGACGCTAGTGGCACGGCTCGCTGCAAAAGTTAAATCCACTACAGAAACATTGATTACCGGTACACGCATTGCAAAACCATCAAAACGCCCTGCCAAAGCTGGCAACACTAAACCCACTGCTTTTGCAGCGCCAGTCTTCGTCGGGATCATGCTGGTAACCGCCGAACGCGCGCGGCGCATATCCTTGTGATACACATCTGTTAGAACCTGGTCGTTAGTAAAAGCATGAATCGTTGTCATCAAGCCGGACTCAATGCCAATTTTTTCCAATAATGGCTTCACCAGGGGTGCTAAGCAGTTAGTAGTACAACTGGCGTTAGATACAACTACATCGCCCGGTTTTAATACATTTTGATTAACGCCATATACGATCGTGGCATCAACATCTTTTTCACCCGGGGCTGAAATTAATACCTTCTGCGCGCCCTGCTGTATATGCACCATCGCTTTTTCTTTGGAGGTAAATTTTCCTGAGCACTCCAAAACTAAATCTACCCCCAACTCGCCCCATGGAGTCTCCAGTGGATTACGGGTAGAGAACATCTTGATGCGATCACCATTCACCACCATGCAATCGCCATCAACCTTGACCTCAGCAGGGAAGCGGCCATGAGCAGAGTCGTATTGGGTGAGATGGGCATTAATATCGATATCCCCCATGGCATTAATCGCCACAATCTTCATATCCCGTCTTGGTTTGCCGTTTAGCTGATCTTCATATAAGGCACGCAATACCATGCGACCGATACGTCCATAACCATTAATTGCGACACGAATTGTCATTTATTTTCCCTTGCTAATATTGAACTTATTTCTTGGCAATACATTGCTTTACGGTTTTCGCAATTTGATCGGCTGTTAAACCAAAGTATTCATAAAGTTGTGGTGCAGGCGCTGACTCACCGAATGTATCCACACCATGTACCGCCGCACAACCGTACTTCCACCAGAAATCACTCACACCTGCTTCAACCGCGATGCGCGGAATATTAGCTGGCAATACCTTTGCCTTGTATGCCGAATCTTGCTGATCAAAAACAGTGGTCGATGGCATCGAAACCACCCGAATTCCCAAGCCGTCTTTTTCCAACTGCTGCGCCGTTTGCAATGCGAGAGCAATTTCCGAGCCGGTCGCAATAATGACTGCATCCAGCTTTCCCGATTTGGGGTCACGCAAGACGTAAGCACCGCGGGCAATATCTTTGATTTGCTGATTGGTGCGTGTAACAAACGGGCAATTCTGACGACTAAAGATGAGGGCGCTTGGGCCATTCTTACGCTCTATAGCCGCTCCCCAGGCCACAGCACTCTCAGTAGTATCGCAAGGACGCCAAACCATCAGGTTCGGGATCAGACGCAGACTAGCCACATGCTCAACAGCTTGATGGGTTGGGCCATCTTCACCAAGACCAATAGAGTCATGGGTAAAAACAAAGATGCTACGCAACTTCATCAATGCCGCCATCCGCAAAGCATTGCGGCTGTAGTCTGAGAAGGTTAAGAAGGTGCCACCAAATGGAATGTAGCCGCCATGCAGAGCAATCCCATTCATGATGGCGCTCATACCAAACTCACGCACGCCATAATTAATGTGGTTGCCCCATTGATTACCGCGCACTGGTTTACAGCTTGACCAATTGGTTAAATTAGATCCTGTTAAATCAGCAGAGCCACCCATAAATTCTGGCAAAGCAGGCGCTAATGCTTCGATTGCATTTTGACTGGCTTTACGCGTAGCGATTGTCTCGGCCTTAGATTGGCAGGTTTTTAAGTACGCATCTAGAGTGGTTGAAAAATCTTTTGATAAATCCCCTTGCATGCGTCGTTGCAATTCAGAGGCGAGCTCTGGATATTTGTTTTTATATTTCTGGAATTCTTTATTCCATTCGTGCTCAGCGGCTTGACCTCGCTTTTTAAAATCCCAGGCGGTATAAATATCTTTCGGAATTTCAAATGGTGCATAAGGCCAGTTCAAAGCAACGCGGGTTTCGGCAATTTCAGCAGCACCTAAAGGCGAACCATGCACCTTATCGCTGCCGGCCATATTGGGCGAGCCTTTGCCAATGGCAGTCTTGCAGCAAATCAATGTTGGCTTAGCGCTCTTTTTGGCCTTAGCGATGGCAACTGATACAGCCTCAGCATTGTGGCCATCTACATCACGAATCACATTCCAGTTATAAGCCTCAAAGCGCTTCGGCGTATCTTCGTTAAACCATGAAATCACTTTGCCATCAATTGAGATGCCGTTGTCATCCCAGAACGCAATCAACTTATTTAGCTTTAAAGTGCCAGCTAATGAACAGACTTCATGACTGATACCCTCCATCAAACAACCATCACCTAGAAAAGCATAGGTGTAGTGATCAACAATGTTGTGACCCGGACGATTAAATTCTTCTGCGAGTAATTTCTCCGCAAGTGCCATACCTACCGCATTGGAAATTCCTTGACCCAATGGACCGGTAGTAGTTTCCACACCAGGCGTAATTCCATACTCAGGATGGCCAGGGGTTTTGCTATGCAATTGACGGAATTTTTTTAATTCCTCAATGGGCAAGTCATAACCAGATAGATGCAAGAGTGAATACAGCAACATCGAGCCATGACCATTGGATAAAACAAAACGATCCCGATTTATCCAATGAGGATCGCTAGGGTTATGCTTTAGGTGATCACCCCAAAGTGCAACGGCAATATCTGCCATTCCCATCGGCATTCCCGGATGACCAGAGTTGGCCTGTTGAACCGCATCCATGGATAAATGACGAATGGCATCGGCCATGCGAATTTGAAGATTTGACATCGTAAATTTGGTCTCAAGAAAAAATAAATCGGCTACATTTCAGTAATGCCTCAATTTTATCTTCCCAGCCCATGGGAATCCCAAAAGCCAACTTCCCTCACCCCTGAGGCAGCCCACCACCTACGCGTGCGTCGCATCCAGATCGGGGAATCTTTCCTGGTATTTGACGGAAAAGGCCAGGTAGCCCAGGCAAAACTTCTCTCATTCAGCGGAAAAATAGGTCAGGTCGAACTCAATGACATCCGCCTAGACACCCATCGTGAGACCTCTTATGCCATTACTTTGGCCCAAGGCTTAGCTGGTGGTGACAAAATGGATTGGATCGTTGAGAAAGCGGTTGAAACCGGCGCCCAAATCATCGTGCCCATGCAATGTGAACGTTCCATCTTGAAACTCACCCGTACAAGTGATCAAGACCGCGCTCAAAAGCGCCTGGCGCATTGGGAAGGAATTATCCAAGCGGCGTGTGAACAATGTGATCGAACCGTATTTGCCACCCTTGAACCCATTCAAACTTTTGAGTCCTACCTCAAGGCGAGCTCTAAGCCAGCTTTAAAACTTCTCCTGAGCCCAGATGCCTCAAAAACGATGTATTCCGTTTTAGCAGAGAGCGGCCCTCAAGATATTGTTTTGATGATTGGGCCTGAAGGGGGTCACTCACCCGAAGAGGAGGCTTTAGCAGAAGCTGCGGGCTATCAAATTGTTTCCCTAGGTGAGCGTGTGCTCAGAACTGAAACAGCCGGCCTCGTTGCCATTACGACTGTACACAGTATTTGGAACCCTGAAATGCAAAATCGCCTCAAGTAGAGGCGATTTCAGGGGCTTCTAGGCTTAACTATCAAGCAAAAGAATAGAAGACACGATAAGGGGTGCGGCGCTCAGCCCAAAAATCGACTGCGTCACGGAAAACATCTAACAAGGTTTCGCGCGCTTCTTTGTCAAACTTCTGAGTGCAAGGTAAGCCCTCAAGAACCACAACAAATCCGGGTTGCGGACCAGTCTTATCAATGGTCGTCGTCAAAGCATCTAACAAAGGATCGAAATTCTTTGCCTGTTGTTTTGTGAATGAGTAAGCAATCGCAATACACTCTAAAACTTCGCCTTTGGTCATCGCATTTGCGCAGTTTGCATAAATAAAATGTTGACCCAGCTCAGTAGCCGCTTCCTGTAAATCTGGAGTGCGGAAAGCGCGAATCGATTGCACGATGTTCGTGCGCACACTGCGCAACATTGCCGGCGGTCCGGCGTCACGAACGGCCAAAGCGGCACGCCAAGAAGCTGTCACTTTTTTCCCCGAAACTTGATTTGCTGCATAGGTTTGTAAACGAGATAAGCCGCCCTGAGCATAAATATTGGCAGCAGATGATTCGGTTTCTAGTCGGTCATTGCTATCCCAACTTTCAGCACGGCTATGTTCTTCGAAGCTTGCTGTACTGTTGTTTTCAGAGCGATTATTCATGATGTGTGCTAGGTTACCCTTAACACGCCATCAAATCAAGCCCAAATACAGTGCATTTTATATAAACCATTGATTTATATAAGAATAATAAATGTAAGCTATCGCTAACTTACATTGATGAAAAGGAGCTTAAGAGATCCCTCTCGCATCACTAGCTGCCTCAACCACCGCCAAAGTAGTCACATTCACGATCCGGCGCACAGTTGCCGCTGGAGTCAGGATATGGATTGGCTTAGCCACGCCTAACAAAAGTGGTCCGATTGCAATTCCGTTACCTGCTGCAGTTTTTAACAGGTTATAAGAAATGTTAGCAGCATCAATATTGGGCAGCACCAACAAGTTTGCATCGCCTTTTAATGGGGATGAAGTGACTGCACCGGCACGAATGCTTCCATCCAAAGCGCTATCACCATGCATTTCACCATCCACTTCTAAGCTTGGATCAGCTTTTTGTATTAATGCCAACACTTCGCGCATTTTGATCGCAGAAGGGGCATTGCTTGAACCAAAATTAGAGTGCGAGAGGAGCGCTACTTTTGGCACCAACCCCAACTTACGCATTTCTTTAGCGGCCATCAAAGTCAATTCGGCTAACTCGCAGGCACTTGGATCAATATTAATGTGGGTATCCACCAAAAACACTTGGCGGCCTGGAAGAATGAGTCCTGACATGGCGCCATACACATTGGCACCAGCTTCATGACCAACAACTTCATCAACGTACTTCAAATGTGTCGCTGAATTACCAACAGTTCCACAAATCATGCCATCGGCCATGCCTTTATTGATCATGATTGCTCCAATCAAGCTATTGCGACGGCGCATCTCCAATTTAGCAAAAGATTCTGTAACACCCTTACGCTCAGTCAGACCTAAATAGGTTTGCCAAAAATCACGGAAGCGGGGGTCATTCTCTGGATTCACGATCTCAAAATCGTCCCCAGCCTTCATGCGCAAGCCAAACTTGTCTATCCGATGCTCAATCACAGCCGGGCGACCGATTAGGATTGGAGTAGCTAGGTGCTCATCAATAATAATTTGTACGGCGCGCAATACGCGCTCATCTTCACCTTCGGCAAAGACGATACGCTTTTGATTTGCTGGTACACGCTTAGCAATGCTAAACAGCGGCTTCATCAAAGTACCAGAGTGGTACACAAATTGCTGTAACTGATTGCGATAAGCTTCGAAATCTTTAATGGGGCGTGTAGCAACACCATCATCCATTGCTGCTTTAGCAACTGCAGGGGCAATGACTGTAATTAGACGCGGATCAAATGGTTTTGGAATTAAATACTCTGGGCCAAATGATAAATTCTCGATGCCATAAACGGAGGTCACTACTTCGCTTTGCTCAGCTTGTGCCAATTCCGCCACCGCCTTCACAGCCGCCACTTCCATGCCACGAGTAATCGTTGTAGCGCCCACATCCAAAGCACCACGGAAGATAAAGGGGAAGCACAATACATTGTTTACTTGATTAGGGTAATCAGTGCGACCTGTTGCCATTACCGCATCTGGACGAACTGCTTTGACTTCTTCAGGCAAGATTTCTGGGGTTGGATTTGCCAATGCATAGACCAATGGCATAGGGGCCATTTTCTTGACCATGTCTTGCTTTAGAACACCACCAGCAGATAGGCCCAAGAAAATGTCAGCGCCTTCAATCGCTTGATCTAAAGTACGCAGTTCCGTTTCTTGACAGAATGGCTCCTTCTCGGGATCCATCAACTCTTTACGACCTTTATAAGCGACACCTGCTAAATCCGTCACCCAAATATTTTTACGGGGGATACCAAGTTCAACCAGTAAGTCCAAGCATGCCAAAGCCGCAGCGCCAGCACCAGAGGTAACCAACTTCACATTCCCCACATCCTTACCGACCACCTTCAAACCATTCAGAATCGCTGCTGCAACCACAATGGCAGTGCCGTGTTGGTCATCATGGAAGACTGGAATCTTCATGCGTGCCTGTAACTTACGCTCGACTACAAAGCAGTCTGGTGCCTTAATGTCTTCTAAATTAATACCACCAAAAGTGGGTTCCAGTGCTGCAATAATTTCGACCAATTTCTCAGGGTCGTTTTCGTTTATTTCAATATCGAATACATCAATGCCGGCGAATTTTTTAAAGAGAACAGCCTTCCCTTCCATCACTGGTTTACTTGCCAATGGCCCAATATTTCCCAAACCTAATACGGCTGTGCCGTTTGTAATCACACCAACCAAATTTCCACGTGCGGTGTACTTGAATGCATTGGCCGGATCCTTAACAATCTCTTCACAAGGTGCTGCAACACCAGGAGTGTATGCAAGTGCTAAATCGCGTTGATTCGTTAGTTGTTTGGTGGGGGCAATCTCAATCTTGCCCGGAGTTGGAAACTCGTGATATTGAAGTGCGGCCTCTCTTAGGGCTGCAATTTGTTGGTCTTTACTATTTTCTTTGCTCATCAGCGAACTCTTTGGTATGGCCTATTGAAGACTCTAATTCTATTCCTCTCAAGCACTGGCTTCCTAAGAGCCATAAAATGGGGCATGCTTTCTGAATCCAGCCCCCTCGGTGAATTTGATTTAATCCAGCGTTTTTTTAAAACGGGGGCTCTGGCTATGCGCTCCAATAGCGATCACACCATCACTTTAGGGATTGGCGATGATTGCGCCCTTCTCAAGCCAATTTCAGGGGAAGAAATTGCCATTACTAGCGATATGCTGGTTGAGGGTAGGCACTTTTTCTCCAATGCCAATCCAGCACTCTTGGGCCGCAAAGCCCTAGCAGTCAACCTCTCAGACCTTGCGGCAATGGGGGCGAGGCCATTGGGATTCACCTTGGCTATTGCTTTACCGCAGCCTGATCCGATATGGCTTGAGGCCTTTTCAAAGGGTCTTTTTGCAATGGCAAATGCATTTTCATGCCCATTGATTGGGGGCGATACGACTGCAGGACCACTTACCATTTCCATCACTGCATTTGGCAGCATTCCAACTGGAAAAGCCATTCGTAGATCAGGGGCTAAACCTGGGGAAGATATCTGGGTTTCGGGAACAACGGGTGATGCGAGACTTACTCTTGCTGCACTGCGTCATGAAATTGCTATTTCTGAAGCAGACCTAAGACATATTGAACATCGTATGCACGACCCAATACCAAGGGTTGATCTAGGATACAGACTGCGAAATATTGCGAGTGCTGCACTAGATGTTTCGGATGGTCTGTTGGGTGATCTTCAGCATCTCTTGAATCAATCCCAAGTCAGTGCAGAAATATTTTTGGAGCGCATTCCAAAATCTTCCATCCTCAAAAAACAAGCTGAGGATATTCAAAATCAATTTGCAGCTTGTGGTGGAGATGATTATGAAATTTGCTTTACCGCTTCAGTTGCACAACGTCATGTCATTGAAGCCATTAGCAAGGATTTGAATTTACCGATCACACGCATTGGTCAAACTATAGAGATGAACAATTCTCAAGCAACGGTGCGCTTGTTCAAAACTGACGGTAGCCTCATTGGTGATACTGAAGCCGCAACCTATCTCAAATCTTTTGACCACTTTGCTTCATGAATCACTTTAATCAATCAGAACAAGCAAAACCCACTTTTCAGTGGGTTAGACAAACTGCCAGTCGTACCATCGCCTTTGGGTTTGGCAGTGGCCTAAGCCCCCTAGCGCCAGGTACCGTTGGCACTCTCTGGGCTTGGGCAACTTTTCTGATAGGTGAGTATTTTTTAAGCACCGAAGACTTTGTGTGGATCATCGGTGGCGGTATCGTCTTGGGATGCTGGATCTGCGGCCATGTGAGTGAAGAATTGGGTAAGAAAGATTTTGGTGGCATTGTGTGGGATGAAATCATTGCCTTTTGGCTAGTACTTCTCTTGATCATGCCTGTCAATATTTGGATGCAAGGAATTGCTTTCGGTCTCTTTCGCTTTTTTGATGCCGTTAAGCCTGGCCCGATTGGATTCATTGATCGCCACTTTAAAAATCTTGAAGAAGATAATCAAGCGCCCTCAAGCATCTTTCAAATTGTCTGGCGTGGCTTTGGGATAATGGTCGATGACCTTGCGGCAGCATTTTTCACTTTACTAGTAATGGCTTTAATACAAATCTTCATACCATCATGAATTTAGCTGATCTGACTCAGGAGATTGCCAAGCGCCTCATTTCTAAGGGCTGGACAATCGCACTTGCTGAATCTTGCACGGGTGGGCTTGTTTGTGCTGCTTTGACTGAATTGCCGGGGTCGAGTGATTGGTTTGAGCGTGGCTATATCACCTATAGTAATCAAGCTAAATCGGAGTGTTTAGGAGTCTCAGTGGAACTGATAGAGTCCTTCGGGGCAGTGAGTGAGCCAGTGGCAAAAGCAATGGCCACAGGTGCTCAATGCAATGCAGGCGCAAATGTAGGTGCTTCCATTACAGGCATTGCTGGGCCAACAGGCGGATCTCCAGACAAACCAGTTGGAACCGTTTGTTTTGGCTGGACCATACCTACTGCCGCAGGTGAGTTCGTCACCCTTACCAAAACCAAACTATTTAGCGGGGATAGGCAAGCCGTGCGCCAACAGGCGACTGAATACGTCTTGGCTGAGTTGCTAACACTACTGAGTGCACACTAGCGCTCAGTATTTGAACTCACTTCATCCAGCCTTTGTGATAGAAGTAAAACAAAGGAATGATGGCTGAAACAATCATTACACCAATTGCCATTGGATAACCCCAACTGAGATCCAATTCAGGCATGTATTTATAGTTCATACCCCAAATACTTGCCAACAAGGTAGGCGGCATTAAGGCAACCGATACCACCGAGAAGATCTTGATAATCTTAGATTGGTTCAAGTTAATGAAACCGACTGTCGCATCCATTAAGAAGTTAATCTTATCGAACAAGAAAGCTGTGTGGTTTTCTAAAGAATCGATATCACGCAAAATTTGGCGCGCCTCTTCCTGTTGCTCGTCAGATAACAATTTGCTACGCATCAAGAAAGATAAGGCTCTGCGGGTATCCATCACATTTCGACGAATACGTCCGTTGGTATCCTCTTCTTTTGCAATTGTCTCGAGAACTTGCTCTGCATCAGCGTCATTAATATCATCCTGCAGCACCCGTTTTCCAGCGAGCTCAAGATTTTCATACACTTCTTCTAATGCATCAGCAGAGTACTCCGCATCAGTGGAATATAAATCGAGAAGTACATCTTTTGCATTGCTTACTGAGCCAGGACGCAAACGGGCACGCAAGCGAACCAAGCGGAACACTGGTAAATCTTCATCATGAATCGAAAAGAGCACTTGCTTAGTAAGAACAAACGCGACTCGTACGTTACGCGAAGTCTCTTCTTCATCCAATAAGAAATCGGTCCGAATATGGAGATGGCCATCATCCGCCTCAAAATAGCGCGCAGAGGCCTCTAAGTCACCCAAGTCATCCAACTCAGGCAAAAGCACGCCAAATGCCTCTTTAATCCAAATAAGCTCTTCTTCTTCTGGATCAACGACATCAATCCAGATAGGATTGGCATATTGCAACAATTCATTGCGATCTTCGACTTGCTCTTGAGAGAGGCGGCCATTTTGTAGGACGAACAAGTTGATCATGGTGAACTCCTAAGGAATGTGCGCTAGTTTATCCTATAGAACATGACAGTTTCACTAAAATAAGCCAAACCCAATGAACCCAAGCTCAAATACCTTTACCCAGCAACTCCAGTCTGCATGGGCTTCTCAAGGCAGCATGTTGTGCGTTGGCTTTGACCCTGATCCTAAGCGCTTACCCCCAGCTCTACAAGGGAAACCTGAGGGGATCTTTGAGTTCTGCCGTGAAATCGCTGATGCCACTGCAGATTTGGTTTGTTCATTCAAACCCCAATTTGCTTACTTCGCCTCTCAAAGGGCTGAGGCTCAATTAGAAAAGCTAATCAAGCATCTGAAAGATCGGTACCCACATATCCCTGTTATTTTGGACTCTAAGCGGGGTGATATTGGTAGCACTGCCGACCACTATGCCCTAGAGGCTTTTGAGCGTTACGGTGCTGATGCCGTCACCGTAAACCCATACATGGGCTTTGACACGATTGAACCCTACTTAAAGCATCCTGGTAAAGGCGTCATCGTTCTTTGCCGTACCTCTAATCCGGGCGGTTCAGATTTGCAATTTCTGAATGTTGGCCCCAAGGGAGAGCCACTGTATTTACATATCGCCCAACTAGCAGCACGGCAGTGGAATAGCTCCGGCCAGATTGGGCTAGTGGTTGGCGCTACCTTCCCAGAAGAAATTGCAAAGGTTCGTGCAATCGTCGGCAATATGCCTTTACTGATCCCCGGTATTGGTGCTCAAGGCGGTGATATTGAGGCCACTGTGAAAGCGGGTAGTATCGCAGACGCCCCTGGCACAGGAATGATCATTAACTCCTCGAGAGCGATCTTATACGCTAGCTCTGGCAATGATTTCGCACAGGCGGCACGATTGGTGGCGCAAAGTACTCGTGATGCCCTCAGGGCTGCTGCTTAGGACTACTACTTAGGGCTCTTAGGATAAGGAGTCAAAGCAACTCGATCCATATTTTCTAAGATGAAATCTTGGCGGGTTGGAAAGTGAATATTCGCCTTACGGCAATATTGCGGCTTATCAAAACACTTGGGGGCTGGTAAAGCGGAAGCAAGGGCGGCAGCTTGCTCTCGATTTAATAAAGCGGGAGTGCTTGCGTAGTAATAATGTGAAGCTGCCCCTACTCCAAAAATGCCTTCGCCCCATTCCACTGAGTTGAGATAAATCTCAAAGAGTCTTTGCTTCGAAAGCGTTACCTCCAAAAGCCCTGTAATGATGAGCTCCTGGCCTTTACGTAAATAGTTTTGTTCTGAAGAAAGAAATAAATTCTTAGCCAATTGTTGAGTAATCGTTGACCCCCCACGTAAGGCTGTTTTTGGTTTGCTCCCAGACTGGGTCTTTTGTTGATTCTTTTCCCAAGCCTTTTGCATATCCTCCACCCGCACACCCTTGTGCTGGAAGAAGATGTCGTCTTCGCTCACCAACACGGCACGTTTGAGATTATTTGAAATCTTGCTATAGGAGACCCATTCTGAATAAACAGGACAAGACCAGTGCCAGCTGCATAAACGCCAACGTTCCGCCCTCTGAAATGCCGTGCTTGATGGATCTAAAGTAGTCCATAAAGCGATCTGAATCGCAAAGAAAGCCTGCATTGCCAGAAAACCACAAAGCAAACATTTGACTACGTAAATAAGCCAACGCATCGTAAAGGTTAGCTACGTAACTCGGCTAATATTGCACGCGGGTCTATGACTGCAGCCAACTCTGATCCCCGCCATAACAAAAATGCATCGGCCGCTTGCTCTACCAACATGCCAAGTCCATCACTCACTCGCGCGCCTCTTTGCAAGGCTTGCTGCATGAGGGGCGTTGTTTTCCCATACACCATGTCATAGGCAAATGAACTGGGCACGAAGATATTACTCACTGCTTTTGCAGCTAACGGGGAGGCGTCTTGAAGACCAGCTGCAGTAGCATTAATAACTAGATCAAAAGGATGGGGTGTTGCAGCTGAATCCTCAAGATCAGCTAAGGTGCGCGATTCTAGGGCAACCTCTTGAGAGGCTGCTAAATCGGCATACAGGCTTACCAGCTCATCTGCCTTTGCGCTAGAGCGATTGGCAATCACTAAACATTTCGGAGATTGCTCCAGTAATGGACCAATCACACCGCGCGCAGCCCCACCAGCACCCAAGAGCAATATTCTCGACTCATGCAGAGCAATGCCTTGCGCCAATAAATCACGGACTAATCCAGCGCCATCTGTGTTGTCGCCATAGATCTTGCCGTCTTTAATCCAAAGTGTATTCACCGCCCCAGCCAATTGAGCGCGGGGTGTTAATACATCAGCAAAGAGCTGTGCATCTAGCTTGAATGGGACTGTGACATTCATACCTTTACCACCAGCAGCAAAAAATGTCTTCGCAGTCTGGGCAAAAGAATGCAAATCAGGTTGTAAACGGCCATAGTGCATTTTTTGCTTTGCCTGTTTCGCAAAACCTTGCTGAATTGAAGGGGACTTGCTATGAGAAATCGGATTACCTGCAACCGCATACACATCCACACCAGCGTAAAGACTGGGATCGGTATGAAGATCAGTAGAATTAAGCGAGCTCATGATGACTACAGAATAAGCGAATTCGTGAAGTTGATTTCAAAAATATTATTGCTTTAGCTCAAGGCGGTCAGCACCATCCCGGGTGAACTCAAAAGTAGAAATCCAATCGAGCACATCAATTTGGTTGCGCATCTCGGAAGGAAATGGGCCAAATGGAGCTGAAGCACGCACGATTGCCAGCGCTTGTCGATCTAACTCGGGATTACCGGAGCTACGACCAATGGAGAGGCCATCTTGACCCTGCGCATTACTCGTAATTCGACCTTGAGCATCTACACTCACCACGATGACTAAGCTGCCATATAAGGGGCGGCCATTGGCTCGAGGGAAAAAAGCGCTTCCATAAGCTTCAATCTTTTGGCGCATAGCATCGTAATAATGTGCAAAGCTCACTGCTTTTGCATTGGTACCCGTTAATATCTTGCGGCGCGGCTCACGGCCATTAGCCTGCAAACGCTTTGCTAACTCCGCCTCTAAAGAATTGAGTTGAGGGGCAATTTTTTGCTCTTCCCCACTTTTGCGTCCACCTGCGCGAGCTCGCTGCTCATCAAGTTTGGCTAACATTTGTTTCTGTTGCTTCTCTAAGACTTCAAGGCGTGCTTCTGCCCCCAACCTTGCGCGGTGCAAAGCAGTAGCATCTTGGTCCTCTGTATTGCCGCCACCCTGCAAATCAGCTTGAGCCAATTTATTTGCTTGCTTAGGAGGTAATTTGTTGGTGGCGTTCACTAGCACCACGCTTAAAGGCGTATTGAGGCGACGACTTTGTATTTCACCAAATCCCCAACGAATAGAGAGAAAAAGAGCATGAATGAAAAGTGAAGCACAAAGCGCCAACCAAAAAGGATGGCGACGCCAAGCTCTTTGAAGATAGGGAATGGCTTTGCCTAATTTCTCAGACGGGACCAATTCATTTGACTTCATCTGCGCTGTCATTTTCTTCGGCGCCCTGCGAAGGTATCAAACTATCTTCGACAGTATTTTGAGGAGGCTCAAGCTTCGCTTCAATTTCAAGCACCCTAACTGCAGCACTCAATTGCAATAAATCAATATCAGCAACCACTACTTCAGCCCGCGTCATGCGTGGCTGGCTGGCCAGCTCCGGAATGGGCAGATGCAAGGGAATCAATTCCAGTCTAGACATACCTTCTTTTAGATGGCGCACATACACATTCTTAGATTCTCCATCTTGAGAAATCCATTGTAAGCACCAGTATTTCTCCAATCTGTCTTGGTATTCCCCATAAGTCTGATAACAAGCTTCAAAGTCAGCCGCAATGCCCATCAGAGTGGCATCGCGCGGCGGAAATGGCGCGACCATCTTAGCTGTAACCCCATGTTTGGCCAAAGCAATGAGTTGCCACTGATTCACTAAATCAGAATAGCGTCGTAGCGGAGAAGTACACCAAGCGTAGTAATCCAAACCGAGGCCCTCATGAGGCCCTGGGGTGGTTTGCATCCGTGTGCGCAAAGGACCCCAACCCTTCTGAGTTCTAAACAGACCGGGTAGGCCATGATCAGCCAACAGTTGACCGGAAGCGCTATTACAAAAAATCATCCACTCCGCAACAATCGTATCGAGAATAGAGCCCCGTTGACGCGGCACGATCTCCACACGCACGGATCCATCTAGATCTTGTATCTGAAAATGAAAATCTCTTGCAAGGGCATTCGGGTCAATTAACCCCAGTTGCTCGGCACGAAGCCCATTTGCAATCCGCTTTTCTTGTCGACCAGCATGAAGATATTTAGCGGCTTTCCATAAAACTCCTAGCTCTTTGCGATAGGGATAGCTAGCGGCCTCATCAGCCAAACTTTCATCACTAACCTGATGCTCAATATCCTCCAGTCGTAGATTGGCCGCTATTGGCACCATCTCGGCTCGCATCAGCAAGGAATCTCGATCCAGCACCCCTTCAGCATCAATCTCCACATAAATTGAAAGTGCGGGGCGAGAAGCGCCCGCATCTAAGGAGAACAGTTCAATGACGGAATCTGGCAACATCGTAATTTTGTCGCCCGGAAAATACACTGTAGACATGCGGCTACGCGCTACCTGATCCAAAGGATCATCTTTGCTAATTGCCAAGCCAGGTGCTGCAATATGAATACCGATCCGATGACCACCACCAGCTAAATCAGTAACCGATAAAGCATCATCAATCTCTGTAGTACCAGAGTCATCGATAGAAAAGGCTTGCACTTCAGCTATTGGAAGCTCTGCAATCGCAGCAGCATATGCAGTTGGATCAACTCCAAGGCCTTCATTGTGGGCAGCTCCGCTAGGGAAGTGAGACTTTAAAAACAGACCTTGGTGATAGGCCAATGGCGAGTCAATCGCACCACAACGAATCATTAGTTGAGCTGGGGATTCCCCTGTCTCAGTGCAGGCAGCGATCAAAGCCTTGTACGCAGAAGTATTTTTATCTGGGGAAAACAATAGCTGTTTAGCAGATGACTTGAGGGCCTCTGGACAAGCGCCCATGACTAACTCTTTTTGCCAAACAGTCTGTTGCTCTATTTCTTTTTGTTTACGCTCTAGTGCAGCTAACCCCGCCTGCAACTGTTCCAGGGGTGCTCGTTGAAAGCGGCCACGGCCCTTGCGGCGAAAAAATACCGGAGCACCTTGTAAAGCAATTGCCAAGGAAACCTGCTGTGGAATGGTGGCCTGCGCGCCAAAATATTCCAGGGACACATCAACCAAACCAAACTCTTCATCTGGTGCGCAGTCCCAAAGCAACTGAAGATCAATCTCTTTCGACAAGGTGTTGGCCTCATCCATTACGGCTTGGGCCTCTGGTTTTTCAAAGCGCAACCAAACTTCCTTAGCTTTTAGTTTGATTTTCTTGCCAGAGAGACTAGTTGCTTGCCATGACTCCGTATCGCCTGAACCAGATGCAGACTGCACTGTAGCGATTTTGATATCGCCGCCCTCTTCGTATAAAAGGTTCATGCTCAGAGGGAGATCCCGCCGCTAGCCTCTAAAGCGACTCCATTGACATAGCTAGCCTCATCGCTAGCCAGAAATAAATAGACATTAGCCATTTCCTCAGGGGTGCCTAGACGTCCAAGCCAACTGCGCCTTTCGATATCCTGCAAAATATTTTCTGGCATGGCTTTTACCATCTCGGTCGCAATAAATCCTGGACAAACGGCATTGACACGAATGCCTTTTGACCCGAGCTCGCGCGCCCAAGTTTTTGTAAAGCCAATAACGCCAAACTTCGTAGCTGAGTAATTAGTTTGACCAAAATTACCGTATATCCCAACCACGCTGGATGCGTTAACGATGGCGCCCGATCCTGCTTTTAGCATATGAGGAACTATCAACTGTGTGCAGTTGAAGACCCCTTTTAGATTGACATCGATCACGCTATCAAACTGCGCCTCAGTCATGTTTACTAAACGCGCATCCTGAGTGATCCCAGCGTTATTAATTAAGATATCAATGCGACCATGTTTTTGCATTACTTCATCTACTACTGCCTGAATGCTCGCACGATCAGTCACATTCATTGCATACGCTTCCGCATTCGGAACCTGTGCAGCAGCGCCTTTTACAGCCTCTAAATTGATATCGGCAACGATCACTTTTGCACCCTCTTGCCCAAAACGCTGAGCCGTAGCAAAACCGATTCCCTTGGCAGCTCCTGTAATGATTGCCACTTTGTCTTTTAGTCTGTTGCCCATTTTTTTACCCTCTATTTACGTCTATTAGACCGCAATGGCCTGTAATATTTTTTGATGCACCCCACCAAATCCGCCATTACTCATCACTAGGATGTGATCACCAGGCTTTGCCTCGTTTGCGACAGCCTTGACTAAAGTCTCCAGATCATCAAAAGCTTGCGCCTTAGCTTGCTCTGGGGTATTGAGTGGTGATAACACCTCCTCTAAATCCCAGCCTAAAGATTCTTTACCAGCATTGGCACCATAAGCGAATACCTTATCAGCCGCTTGCAGGCTTAACGGTAATTGGGCTTTCATTACCCCAAGCTTCATCGTATTCGATCGGGGTTCCAAGACAGCCAAAATTCGGGCACTGCCCACGCGACGACGCAAACCATCTACCGTAGTAGTGATAGCAGTTGGGTGGTGCGCAAAGTCGTCATACACCGTGATGTTATTTGCAACGCCAATCGTTTCTAAGCGACGTTTTACATTTTTAAATTCAGCCAAGGCCAGCGCTGAATCTGTAGGAGAAATACCAATGTGATTGGCTGAAGCAATGGCAGCCAAGGCATTGAGTTGATTATGGCGTCCCATCACCCCAGAATCTCCAGCCCACTTCACACTAGCCACCGCTTTACCAGACTTGTTGACAATGAAGCCATCCCCTTCTTGAGAAATCAAAGACCACTCATTGGTAAGGTCGTGCCCAAAACGCTCAACCGGTGCCCAAGCACCTCGTGTAACTACCCGCTCTAAAGCAGGCTCCTCAGCATTCACAACTAACAAGCCATCGCCAGGTACGGTCCGAACTAAATGATGAAACTGAGTTTCAATTGCTGCGAGATCCGCAAAAATATCGGCATGATCAAATTCCAAATTGTTGAGCAATGCAGTGCGTGGTCTGTAGTGAACAAACTTACTGCGCTTATCAAAAAACGCCGTATCGTATTCATCTGCTTCAATCACAAAATACTGACTCTCACCTAAGCGTGCAGATACGGTGAAATTCAGAGGCACACCGCCAATCAAATAACCTGGTTTGTAACCATTAAATTCTAGAATCCATGTGAGCATGGCCGATGTAGTGGTCTTACCATGTGTGCCAGCTACTGCTAAGACGTGTCTGCCGTATAAAACCTGTTCGCCCAACCACTGCGGTCCAGAGATATAAGGAAGACCTTGATTCAGAATGGCCTCCATCAATGGATTGCCCCGAGAAACCACGTTGCCGATAACAAATAAATCAGGCATCGTCTCAAACTGCAATAATTGATCTGGCGAAAATCCCTCAATCAGTTCGATGCCTTGAGCCTCAAGCTGAGTACTCATTGGTGGATAGACGTTAGCGTCGCAACCAGTAACACGATGTCCGGCTTGCCGAGCGATTGCGGCTATGCCGCCCATGAAAGTACCGCAAATGCCCAAGATATGTATATGCATCTGCGAATTTTAGCGAAGGAGTTGCAATGAACCGAAGACAATGGCTCATCATCGTCGTAATTAGTCTGCTCGCATTGCTCGGGGGCGCCCTGACTTCGCAGTGGATTTCCAAAACTGGTCTCGCAAATGATCCCTCCATAAAAGCCTTTTTTGCCAATTCCTGGCAATCGCCAGATGGAAAACCTGTGAATTCGACTGAATGGCAGGGAAAAGTCTTAGTTGTGAACTTTTGGGCCTCCTGGTGCCCTCCTTGTGTAGAAGAAATGCCCACCTTAGACCTTCTTCAGCAGGAATTTCTGCAGCAAAATGTCCTATTTGTCGGCATTGGCATTGATTCACCTTCTAATATTCGTGAATTTCTGAAAAGCACCCCTGTTTCCTATCCAATTGTGATTGGTGGTCTGGAGGGTAGTAATCTCTCCAAACAAATGGGAAATAGTCAAGGCGCCCTCCCTTACACAGTGATTATTAACACCAAAGGCAAGGCTATCTACACCAAATTGGGAAAGATAAGCGAAGAAGAGCTCAGAAAAGCAATTAAATCTGCCTTTTAAGATATTTTGATGAATTTTAGAGGGAAATCCTTTGATCCATTTTGCTTAAATTTTAGGCATTTAAGCACATCTTTTTTAATAACTACCTTTAAATTTCTAGAAAAATCCACTTTTTCATTTGTTTTTTAATCTGTTAGTCCCGCTGGGAATGTATACTTCCCCTCATAGCAAGTGAAGCAAATGAGTGATTCAGGTAAGTAACAGCCCAATTAAGCAATTAACACCTAACTGCCTCTAAAAATAGGGATCTATGTCGAAAAAAGCTTCAATTCTCGTAATTCAAGGTCCAAACCTTAATCTATTGGGAAGCCGTGAACCTGAGGTTTATGGAAAAACCACCCTCGAAGACATTCATCGAAAACTAGAAGGTCTGGCTAAAGCCCAATCAGTAGATTTGAGCACTTATCAAAGTAATCATGAAGGCGAACTCATTGATCGCATTCAAAAAGCAAAACAAGATGGGGTTGATTTCATCATCATCAATCCAGGGGCTTTTACCCACACCAGCGTTGCGCTACGTGATGTCTTGGCTGGAGTGGCAATCCCATTCGTGGAAATCCATCTGTCTAACATTCATCAGCGAGAAGAATTCCGCAAACATTCCTATTTATCTGACATTGCTACAGGTGTGATTTGTGGTCTCGGAGCAATTGGATATGAATTGGCATTGCAAGCAGCTATTGCCCGTTTACAAAAATCAGCTTAATTAAAGAATTACAAGAGAGGAAGTACTCGTATGGATTTGAGAAAACTAAAAACCTTGATCGACCTAGTCTCTGAGTCAGGCATTTCTGAATTAGAGGTTAACGAAGGTGAAGACCGCGTGCGCATTGTTAATGCCGGATCTTCAGCGCCATCTGGTCAAGTGGTTTATGCAAATCATCCAGCGCCAGTGATGCAAGCACCCACAGCCAATTCAGCGCCCGCTGCTACACCAGTGAATGAGGCGCCTGTTGTCGACACCGGTTTTGTTGCCCGCTCTCCAATGGTAGGGACTTTCTATCGCGCTCCAAATCCAGAATCTCCGAATTTCGTAAGCATTGGTGACACTGTCAAAGTAGGCCAAACTCTTTGCATTATTGAAGCCATGAAGTTGCTGAACGAGATTGAATCAGAGTTTGCCGGAGTCGTAAAAGAGATTCTTTGCGAAAACGGTCAAGGTGTTGAATTTGATCAGCCACTTTTCATCATTGCTTAATTCATTAAGCCCTCTAATCCATTTTTACCTAACTTAGAGCCGACATGTTCGATAAGATTCTGATCGCCAATCGGGGAGAAATTGCTCTCCGTATCCAACGCGCATGCCGCGAGTTGGGAATTAAAACTGTAGTGGTCTATTCCACCGCAGATAAAGAAGCGAAGTATGTAAAGCTTGCTGATGAGGCTGTATGTATAGGACCCGCCCCATCGCCATTAAGCTATCTCAATATGCCAGCCATTATTTCGGCAGCCGAAGTAACCGATGCTGAAGCAATTCACCCTGGTTACGGATTTCTTTCTGAAAATGCCGACTTTGCTGAGCGCGTTGAAAAATCAGGATTTGCCTTCATCGGCCCGACCGCAGCATCGATTCGCCTGATGGGCGACAAAGTCTCTGCGAAGCGCGCCATGATTAAAGCGGGAGTACCTTGCGTACCTGGTTCGGAAGGCGCATTACCTGATAATCCAAAAGAAATTATTGCTACCGCTAAAAAAGTGGGTTATCCAGTCATCATCAAAGCCGCTGGCGGTGGTGGTGGACGTGGTATGCGTGTGGTGCATACAGAAGCAGCACTCATTAATGCGGTCAATATGACTCGTGAAGAGGCAGGACGTGCGTTTGGTAACCCAGAAGTCTATATGGAGAAGTTTTTAGAAAAACCTCGCCACGTCGAAATCCAAATTTTGGCTGATACCCATGGCAGTGCAATTTGGTTGGGCGAGCGTGACTGCTCAATGCAACGTCGTCATCAAAAAGTAATTGAAGAAGCACCAGCACCGGGCATTGATCGTCGCTTGATTGCCAAGATTGGTGAGAGATGTGCTGAAGCCTGCCGTAAGATTGGGTACCGCGGTGCAGGAACCTTTGAATTCCTTTATGAGAACAATGAATTCTTCTTTATCGAGATGAATACCCGTGTTCAGGTTGAGCATCCAGTAACTGAAATGATTACTGGCGTTGACATTGTTCAAGAGCAAATTCGGATTGCTGCAGGCCTTAAATTAGCCTATCGCCAAAAAGACATCGTTTTCCGTGGTCATGCAATTGAATGTCGCTTAAATGCGGAAGATCCGTTCAAATTCACCCCAAGCCCAGGCAAAATTGGCTCGTTCCATATGCCAGGTGGCCCTGGAATTCGGGTCGATTCACATGCCTATAGCGGATATGTTGTTCCTTCAAACTATGATTCGATGATTGGCAAACTGATCTCTTACGGCAATACTCGCGAACAAGCGATCCGCCGCATGCAAATTGCACTCTCAGAGATGGTCATTGATGGCATTACCACTAACGTACCTTTGCACCGTGAACTCATGCTGGACCCGAACTTCATGGAAGGTGGCACTAGCATTCATTACCTAGAGCATCGCCTAGAAGAGCAAGCTGCAAGTCGCGGAAAACCTTAATTCATGCGAGTGCCTTATGTCTTATCGTGAGCTTGTATTCACGGTAGTTGCTGAAACTGCAGAACCCTTAGGCGATGCCCTATTAGAATTAGGCGCCCTCTCCGTCACCGTAGAAGATGATGCTGCTGGTGGATACGATGAAAATCCACTTTACGGAGAGCCTGGTTTATCTCCAGAAGTTCAAGCCTGGGATAGATCCACTGTTACCGCCCTCTTCAATCCAGATATAGACGCCTCGGGTAGCGCAGAATTTATTCCAGAGTTGCTGGTCTCCTTAAAAGAGGCTGGCTTTAACTTATCAGCGCCTCAAGAAAAAATTGTTGAAGAACAAGATTGGGTGAGGCTTACCCAAAGTCAGTTTGCCCCCATTCAGATTGGAAAACGCATTTGGGTGGTTCCGTCCTGGCATGAAGCGCCAAGCGATCCAAATGCAATTTGTTTAGCAGTTGATCCAGGCTTGGCTTTTGGTACCGGCAGCCATCCCACCACCCACTTATGTTTACTTTGGCTTGAAGAACAGTCGGAACTCAAAAATCAAAGCCTTCTGGACTATGGATGTGGTTCGGGCATCTTAGCGATTGCAGCCGCAAAATTGGGATGTAAGCCAGTGATTGGTACCGATATCGATCCACAAGCGATGGTGGCAGCGCGCAGCAATGCAGAAATCAATCACACCGAGATTCGATTCGTTCTACCTAACGACGATGCGCCAGAACTTGCCGCGAAAACCAAATACGACATAGTGATGGCCAATATTCTGGCAAACCCACTGCAAGTACTTGCTCCCGCATTGGTTAATAAGATGCGCTCTGGCGGTCAAATTGTTCTATCTGGAGTACTCGCCCGCCAAGCCGAGGAAGTAATTGCGACCTATAGCCAATGGTTAACGCTTTCTGTATGGAAAGAGAGTGAAGGTTGGGTTTGTTTGCATGGAACCCTAGTCAAAGAGAGTCAGGGTACAAAAGAAACGGGTTTTGCTGCACCTGTTCAAAAAAAAAGAATTCAGTTAGCGCTACTCAGCTGTTTTTTAGTATTACTGCTCGTGTTTGGAGAGCACCTCTCCAGGAATACACTTCTGCCATTACTTGCACCCCGCGTTGATGGCACATCTAATGCTTTTGCAGTCACTGCATTTACTATTTTGCAGCGTGTTGATACAAAATTATGTAGTGCACTAGGATGCATTAATCGCCCTGTGAGCGATTTTGCAGCTTGGAAAATAACTTCAGCCACCTTATCTCCTGAAAACGCGCGAGAGGGCCTTAAAAGCGCTGTAAATCAATCCATACTGCAAGTTGAAATACAAAATCGTGTTGCGATCGCTGTTTTGGCACCCAATTTAGAAATTTCTCTTACTGATGCAGAGGAATCTGAAATCAAATCCATTCAATTGACTCCAAAAGAATGGTTACCAATCGCTTGGCAAGATGCTCATTCCGATTTTTTACGCTATGGCATTGCTGCAGGTGAACAAATTCAAACTGAACTCCCTCTTTTATTGCCACCAAATGCTGCTGGTTATCGAGTGAGGGCGTTTTATCCCTAAATGCATCACTAAATTCGCTTTTTCTTTATTCTTATTCCCATTCACCTTTATCCGTTTTCACCATTTTCAGAAAGTAATTTATGGCTAGCTTGATCTGTGGCTCTATCGCCTACGACACCATCATGAACTTTGAAGGCAAATTTGCCGATCAAATCTTGCCTGAACAGATCCACATTCTGAATGTCGCCTTTTTAGTCCCCACCATGCGCCGAGAATTCGGTGGATGCGCGGGCAATATTGCTTACAACCTGAGTCTTTTAGGTGGCGACCCCATCATCATGGCAACGGTTGGTGGTGATGCTGCCCCTTACCTAAATCGCCTAAAGGATCTCAATATCGATGCCAGCCACATTCGTCAAATCAATGAGGCGTTTACTGCGCAAGCCATGATCACCACTGATCAAGCCAATAATCAAATTACTGCGTTTCATCCTGGCGCAATGGGTGACTCACACTTGAATCAAGTTTCTGCTGTAGTGGCAGAACGCAGCAAAAATACCAAGGGTCCAGCGAAGTTAGGCATCGTGGCACCAGATGGGCGCCAAGGAATGTGGGAGCACTGTCATCAATTAGCCGATGCGAACATTCCCTTTATCTTCGATCCAGGTCAAGGCTTGCCGATGTTTAATGGTCCTGAGCTCCTTGAATTGGTTGATATCGCTAGTTATTTGGCTGTCAACGACTATGAAGGAGAAATGCTCTCCCAAAGAACAGGGCTTAGCCTGGCAACAGTAGCTGAGCGTGTAAAGTCGCTGATTGTTACCAAAGGTGCTGAAGGTGCAGATATTTACTCAGAGGGTAAGTGCATTGCTATACCACCAGTTCCGGCAGCAAAAGTCGTTGACCCAACTGGATGTGGCGATGCTTTCCGTGGTGGATTGCTTTTTGGATTAGAGAGCGATATGGATTGGGAAACTACCGGCCGCTTAGCGAGTTTGATGGGCTCAATCAAAATTACCCACCAAGGACCACAAAATCATCAAATAAGCAAAGATGAGATAGCAGTTCAATTCAAATCTGCGTTTGGCTATAGTTTTTAGTCAATTCCGCTCGCTTTGGGCTTTTGCCCAAACCAACATCGAAGAGTGACAAATAAAAAAGGGGTCTCGTGAGAGACCCCTTCGAGTAACACCCGTCCGTTAAGGACGTGTGCCAGTTGGGAAGGGCCAAGCAGCGGCAGATGTTGCTAGCGCAGCTTTCTTAGCCGCGGGCTTTTTTACAGCAGAGCCCGCTTTCTTCGCAGCAGGCTTACTTACTTTTTTTTTGCTACGCGTTTTTTTGCAGCTGGACGCTTTTTAGCAGCAGGCTTCTTAGCGGCAGCTTTTTTAGCAGCTGGACGCTTTTTAGCAGCTGGACGCTTCTTAGCAGCTTTTTTAGCGGCTGGCTTTTTAGCGGCAGCTTTTTTAGCAGCTGGACGCTTCTTAGCAGCAGGACGCTTTTTAGCAGCTGGACGCTTCTTAGCAGCAGGCTTCTTTTTAGCTACTTTTTTAGCAGCTGGTTTCTTAGCGGCTACTTTTTTCTTAGCAGCTGGTTTCTTTGCAGCAGGTTTTTTCTTGGCGATTGCCATAGTATTGCTCCTTCACGTGAGGATTAGTACAAACTACATTAAGAAGACCCGACCATTCATTTCCAACTGATTTTGCAACCATTTGGATTTGACGAGCGAGCCATTCATCGGCGCGCGGCTTGATGCTAGGTGCTGCACGCTAATGAATCCTGGAAAAAAAGCCGTGGTCCCGAAGGACAACGGCTTCTTAAATGTGCTGGAAAAAATAGAGAGAATAGCCCAGGCACCCTTGAGCAAGGGTTTTCGGATTTGAGTCTGGTTTTGCTGACTTCTAAAACTATCCAACCGTCTAATCTCCTATTTAGCCAGTTGTGCGCTTTACTGCAGTCTTACTACTCCCAACTCAGCGCACCACCGGTTTGATACTCAATAACGCGTGTCTCAAAAAAGTTTCGTTCTTTTTTCAGATCAATCATTTCTGACATCCATGGAAATGGATTCTCTTCATTTGGGAACATCGCGTCAAGTCCTATTTGCAAACATCTGCGATTACAGATGTATCTTAGGTATCCTTTGAACATCGGAGCGTTCAATCCGAGCACTCCTCGAGGCATCGTATCTTCGGCATAACGGTACTCTAATTCGACCGCTTTTTCGAAGATCGATTTGATCTCGTCTTTGAACGCGGAAGTCCATAACTGCGGGTTCTCCAGCTTGATTTGGTTAATTAAATCGATGCCAAAATTGCAGTGCATTGACTCGTCGCGAAGGATGTATTGATACTGCTCAGCGGCGCCCGTCATTTTGTTTTGACGACCCATTGCAAGTATTTGCGTAAAACCAACATAAAAGAATAATCCTTCCATTACGCAGGCAAAAACAATGAGCGAACGCAGTAATGTTTGGTCAGTTTCTAATGTGCCAGTCTTAAAATTGGGATTAGTCAGCACATCAATATAAGGAATTAAGAACTCATCTTTAGCGCGAATCGAGTCAATCTCGTGATACGCATTGAAGATTTCACCTTGATCTAAACCCAAGGATTCCACAATATATTGATATGCATGGGTATGAATTGCTTCCTCAAAAGCCTGACGCAATAGGTATTGGCGGCATTCTGGAGCAGTAATGTGGCGGTAAGTACCCAAAACAATATTGTTGGCAGCCAAAGAATCAGCGGTTGTAAAGAAACCGAGATTGCGTTTAATAATGCGACGCTCATCCTCAGTTAAGCCGTTAGGATCCTTCCAAAGCGCAATATCGCGGTTCATATTGATCTCTTGTGGCATCCAGTGGTTTGCACAACCGGCCAAATATTTTTCCCATGCCCACTTATATTTAAATGGAACCAACTGATTCACGTCAGTCTTGGCATTAATCACGCGTTTATCAGCGGCATTTACCCGATGTGCCACACCTCCAGACAAACTCGCATTCTCCAGTGGTGACGGCGCTGCGGTTTGTGGTGCCATCGCAACTTGATCTGGCTGCGGACGTTGTGGCTCCACTGCAACCGGCTGCGGTGCAATACCAGCTTTCGCTAGTGCTGGAGCAACTTCCTCATCCCAATTCAACATAATTCTCTCCTCAATTCTTCTATTTCTGACCCATAAGCAAATCGCTTATTGGCATGCTTCACATTCTTCAAATCCAGCATCGCCTGGACGCATTGTGCAAACAGGACCGTCTGCCTCTACTGCGCCAGCAGCACTTGCTGCAGCTGCATCGGTACCATTAACACCACCACCACTAGACACTGAGTTCAATTGACCACTCGTAACGGTTGATTTCTCAACGTGGGTTGCTGCCATTGTGCGGAGGTAGTAGGTTGTCTTTAAGCCCCGCAACCAAGCCAGCTTATAGGTGTCATCTAACTTCTTGCCTGATGCGCCACCCATGTAGATATTTAAGGACTGCGCTTGGTCAATCCACTTCTGACGACGGGAAGCAGCCTCAACTAACCAGCTTGGCTCCACTTCGAAGGCGGTCGCGTACAAATCACGTAAGTCTTGTGGAATGCGATCAATCTTAGACAAAGTGCCATCAAAGTACTTCAAATCGGCGATCATGACTTCATCCCAAAGACCGCGATCCTTCAAATCACGGACCAGGTACTCATTTACCACTGTGAACTCGCCTGAAAGGTTCGATTTCACAAACAGATTCTGGAATGTGGGTTCGATGCAGGCAGAAACGCCAATGATGTTCGAAATCGTAGCGGTTGGGGCAATCGCTACGCAATTGGAATTTCGCATGCCGTGTTGCTTGATGCGAGCACGTAAATCAGTCCAATCCATCATGGAGGAGTTATCTACCTCTACATAACCACCGCGCTCAGCTGCCAACATCGCCACTGAGTCTTGTGGGAGGATGCCGCGATCCCATAAAGAGCCTTTGTAAGTGCTGTAAACACCACGTTCTTCCGCCAATTCACATGAAGCTTGGTAAGCGTAGTAGCAAACTGCTTCCATAGAAGAATCTGCAAACTTCACAGCCTCATCACTAGCGTAAGGAATGCGCTGCATATGCAAGCAATCCTGAAAGCCCATGATGCCCATACCGACCGGACGATGCTTCAAATTAGAGTTACGCGCCTTAGCAACAGCATAGTAGTTAATGTCGATGACGTTATCGAGCATACGCATCGCAGTGCGTACCGTCTTTTGGAGCTTCTCGTGGTCCAAAATCATCTTGCCGCTGGCATCAGTCGTCATGTGGGCTGTTAAGTTCACAGAACCCAAGTTACATACAGCAATCTCGGTCTCGTTGGTATTCAGGGTGATCTCTGTACACAAGTTGGAAGAGTGGACCACGCCAACGTGTTGCTGTGGGCTGCGAATATTGCAAGGATCTTTGAAAGTGATCCATGGGTGGCCTGTTTCAAATAACATGCCAAGCATCTTGCGCCATAACTGCTGTGCAGGGATCCTGCGGAATGGCTTCAACTCACCGCGATCTGCTTTTTGCTCATAGGCAACATAAGCTTCTTCAAAGGCTTTACCGTACTTGTCATGCAAGTCGGGGGTATTTGATGGGGAGAACAAAGTCCAATCGCCGTTTTCCATGACGCGCTTCATGAATAAGTCAGGAATCCAGTTGGAGGTATTCATATCGTGGGTACGACGACGGTCATCACCAGTGTTCTTGCGCAATTCCAAGAATTCTTCGATATCCAAATGCCATGTTTCTAAGTAGGCACAAACTGCACCTTTACGCTTACCACCTTGGTTCACGGCAACCGCAGTGTCATTCACCACCTTTAAGAATGGCACGACACCCTGGGATTTACCGTTAGTACCTTTGATATGACTTCCTAAGGCGCGAACGTTAGTCCAATCGTTACCCAAACCACCGGCAAACTTCGATAACAAAGCATTCTCTTTCAATGCCTCATAAATACCATCAAGGTCATCATCGACAGTTGTCAAATAGCAGCTGGAGAGCTGTGGACGGGTTGTAGCGGAGTTAAACAGCGTTGGTGTACTGGACATGAAATCGAATGTCGAAAGGATTTCATAGAACTCAATCGCACGACGCTCACGGTCAAGCTCATTTAAGGACAAGCCCATTGCTACACGCATAAAGAAAGCCTGTGGCATCTCAATACGGCGCTCTTCAATGTGCAAGAAATAGCGGTCATACAAGGTTTGCAAACCAAGGTAGTTGAACTGTAAGTCACGGCTAGCATTTAATGCTGCGGCCAAGCGTGGCAAGTCAAACTCGCGCATCCGTGGATCGAGCAACTCAGCGGAAATACCTTCGTTGATGTACTTCGCAAAGTAAGTACCGTATTCAGACTGCATATCGCCTTGCAATACCTCATGACCCAAAATTTCTTTTCGAATCACATGCATCAAAATACGGGCGGTTGCCTGGCTGTAGGCGGGATCTTTTTCAATCAAGGTACGGGAAGCCAAGATTGCAGAGTCATATACTTGCGCCATTGGCACGCCATCATACAAATTCTTGATGGTTTCGGTGATGATTGGCGTGGCATCAATTTGATTGCCCAAGCCTTCGCAAGCTGCCTCAATGACAGTGCGCAATGCGGCCATGTCTAACCACTTCTCGACGCCGTCATCCGTCACTTTGATGCCAGATTCGCCAGCTTGATTAGCTACCTGGGTTTCTTGAGAGGATTCCTGTTGGGCCGCACGTTCTTGATTGCGTTTTTCACGATAGAGAACATAGGCGCGGGCAACATTGTGCTCGCCGCTACGCATCAAAGCCAATTCAACTTGGTCTTGAATATCTTCAATATGGAATGTGCCGCCATTTGGACGGCTACGCAATAAGGCACGAATTACGGAATTGGTTAATTGCTCAACCTGCTCACGCACGCGTGCTGATGCAGCACCTTGGCCGCCATTCACCGCTAAAAATGCTTTGGTTACAGCAATTGCGATTTTAGATGGTTCAAATGCCACCACCGAGCCGTTGCGGCGAATGATTTTGTAATCAGACAATTGGGTTGCTTGCGTGCCACCAACACCACCAGCCACAAAACCGGCTGAAGGGGCTTGATTTATCGCCCCTGCAGGACCCATTCCTGGGATATTAGCTCCAGTTGGCTGGCCTGCTGTCTGTGGATTTGCGTATGTCATGTTGCTCCTGCTTATATATAGTTATTTGGACAAAAAATCGTTAAAAAACAATGGGGTATTGCGGGATTTAAACACTACATCTAGTGTTTGAAAGTGCATTGGATACTAAGTATAGGGAAATATTCAGTCTTTTGTAAGATATTTATGACAAATATTTATCAGTACTTTCACTAAGTTTTGATCAGTTTTTAGGATCATTTTGGTGCGGAATTTTTAGTCCTTTTTAGGTAAAGGCTAAACAAGTGAGCGTATGCTCACATACAAACAATTGGTCTAGCGAGAAACCAATCCGTATGGCATTTTTTCTTGCGAAATACCTGTCTCTTTTTGGAACTTTGCCCATTCAAAATATTTTCCCGGGTCTGTTTTTCGATCAGGTGCGATATCGCTATGCCCTGCGAACTGAAGATTTGGATAACTGCTCAATAATTTTTGCACTAATTGAGCTAATGATTTGTACTGAATCTCTGTAAAAGGGTTGTTACCATCCCCTTCTAACTCCACCCCAATTGAAAAATCATTGCACTTTTCTCTGCCCATAAATGAAGATGAACCTGCATGCCAGGCTCTATTTCGGGTCGGTACAAACTGAATTAATTCCCCCGTGCGGGTAATGAGGAAATGACTAGAAACTTTTTGATCTGCTATTTCAGCAAAATAGGGATGTGCGCTTGGATCCAATTGATTTTGAAAAAAATCCACAATATGGCGACTAGAATCCTGACTTTTAAATTCGCCTGGTGGAAGACTGATGTGATGAATGACAAGTAAGTCTGGCTGGATATTTTCCAATCTGGCATCTTGATTAGGAGAAGTTCGCCAGGTCGCAGTTCCAATCCAACCTTGCTCATCTAGCGCCTGAATATGCGCTTTCGAACAATAAAAGCGTCCATCATTCTCCACCGCATCTGGTTGAGGTAGATGAACTTTGCAATATTGACATTGCACCATTGCTTCTGGCTTTAGGGCTGCTGGAGCCTTATTGGTATTGGGGTTGGACTTATTTTTGGGATTAATTTTGGCTTGCTTTTTACCCTTAAACCAAAGGTAAAAAACCCCCACCCCCAAAAATAAAAGTAGCCACTTAAACAAGGGTCATGTTCTCTGAAGAATTACTTCCATCACAAAACGACTGCCTACATAAGCTAAGAGTAAAGCCGTGTATGCGCTCAATACCCAACGAATCGCAGCTCTGCCGCGCAAACCCACTCGCCAACGAGCTATGAGTAAGCCTGCAAATAAGAACCAAGAAACTAGAGCAAAAATGGTTTTGTGGTCAAAAACCAAGGGCTTCCCAAACAGCGTTTGGGAAAATAACAAACCAGAGAACACCGTTAAGCTTAAAAGTGCAAAACCGACGTAGAGCAAATTAAATAGCAGGCTTTCCATCGTCATTAATGGTGGCAAGTCTTCGAGCCAATGGGATGCACGACTATTCGGAACGATGGCTAATTGACGGTGTAAGGCGCGATCCTGAACACTCATCAGCATGGCATGCATGGCTGCCAAACTGAGAAGTCCCACTGAAATTGTCGCCACTATAAAGTGCCCTTTAAACCAAGGATCAGATACAGCCTTTGGAGAAATCAAGGTTCCAGGAAATAAACCTGGAAGTAAGGCGCAAACAAACGCGAACACCAAGGCCATCCAGCGCAAACTTGAGATTGGCAAAAACCAGGACTGGAACCAATAAAAAGCAAGGCCCACCCAGGCTATCAAGGATAAATCTTGGGCAAAGCCGAATACAAATCCCTGAGAGGTAAAGACTGAGTCATGAAGGACAATCGCATGGATCAGTAAAGCTACAAAAATAGTGGCCTGCACAAACCCGGTAAATAGGGGAGACTCAAGGCCATCCTTGGCTTTAAAGCTCAAAACGAGCAAAAGAAGTAAATAAATTAGAGATGGAAGCCATCCGTAACTTGAGTAACCTAAAATATCCATCTGGAAAGTCTAATCGATAAATGCTAGAGAACCTCACCGACCGTCTATCTCGCGTTGTGAAAACAATGCGGGGACAAGCCCGCCTTACTGAAGCCAACACCTCAGAAATGCTACGGGAGATCCGTTTAGCCTTACTAGAGGCCGACGTAGCACTACCAGTAGTGAAGTCACTACTAGAACAAATCAAATTTAAAGCCCTTGGCGAAGAAGTGGTTGGTAGCCTTAGCCCTGGCCAAGCCCTTGTTGGCGTAGTTCAGCGCGAACTTGCCCAAGTCATGATGGGCGACACCCAACAAAGTGGTGAGCTGAATTTAGCCACCCAACCTCCCGCAGTCATTTTGATGGCGGGTTTGCAGGGTGCGGGTAAAACCACCTCCGTTGGTAAGCTGGCGAAATGGTTGCAAGAAAAAAAGAAAAAGAAGGTTCTGACTGTTTCTTGTGACGTCTATCGTCCAGCTGCCATCGAGCAGCTAGAAACGGTTACTAAGCAGGTTGGTGCAGAATTTTTCCCGAGTAACATCAATCAAAAACCAAACGATATCGCTCTGGCAGCCCTAGACTGGGCGCGCCGTCATTATTTTGATGTCGTATTGGTGGATACAGCTGGTCGTTTGGGTATTGATGAAGCACTCATGCAAGAAATTAAAACCTTGCATGCGAGCTTAAATCCCATTGAAACCTTATTTGTAGTTGACGCCATGCTGGGTCAAGATGCTGTCAATACCGCCAAAGCCTTCCATGAAGCCCTACCCCTTACCGGCATCATCCTAACGAAGTTAGATGGCGATTCCCGCGGTGGTGCTGCCCTTTCTGTTCGACAGGTAACTGGTGTGCCACTCAAATTTATTGGTGTGGCTGAAAAAATGGATGGCCTTGAAGCCTTCGATGCAGAGCGCATGGCGAACCGCATTTTGGGTATGGGCGATATTTTAGCCTTGGTTGAACAAGCGCAGCAACATGTTGATGTCGCTAAAGCTGAAAAGCTGGCAAGCAAAATTTCGAAGGGTGGGTTTGATCTCGGAGATTTTCGTGATCAACTCCTGCAAATGCAAAAGATGGGTGGCATGGCTAGCTTGATGGATAAACTCCCAAGTCAAGTCGCGCAAGCGGCATCCAAAACCAATCTCAGCAATGCTGACAAACAAACTACCCGCATGCGCGGCATTATTGACAGCATGACGCCGCGTGAACGTAACAAACCTGAACTACTCAAAGCTAGTCGCAAACGTCGTATTGCTGCAGGTGCTGGCGTCGAGGTTCAAGAGGTCAATCGCCTGCTTGCCCAATTCGAGCAAATGCAAACCATGATGAAGCAATTCAAAGGTGGAAAAATGGCGCGCACCATGGCAACCATGGCTGCGAAAGGAGCCGCCAAAGGTATTGGCGGTCTCTTTAAGAAATAAACTTCAGATCTAGATCGAATTAACTAATTGCGTTTTTGGCTGCATGAACAGCTGCTATCACTTTTGCTTTGATCTCTGCCAGCGGAATGTTCTGGGACTCAGCATCAGTACGGCCTTTAAATTCCACTTGTGAATCGGCTAGACCGCGATCACCAATCACTACGCGGAATGGCGCACCAATCAGCTCCCAATCGGCAAACATTGCACCTGGACGCTCACTGCGATCATCCAAAATTACATCGATGCCAGCAGCAAGCAATTCATCATGCAGTTGATCACAAGCAAGCTTTACTTGCTCAGACTTGTCGTAAGCCATTGGGCAAATCACCACCTCAAATGGTGCCATGGAAATTGGCCAAATAATGCCGCGCTCGTCATGACCTTGTTCAATCGCTGCACCAAGCAGACGAGTAACCCCAATGCCATAGCAACCCATGACCATTGGCTGCGCTTTTCCTTGTTGGTCCAAGTAAGTGCATCCCATTGCCTCAGAGTAGCGAGTTCCCAACTGGAATACGTGGCCAACTTCAATACCACGACAGATATCCACTATTCCTTTTCCATCTGGAGAAGGATCGCCAATCACTGCATTGCGAATATCTAACACTAAAGGCTCTGGTAAATCACGGCCCCAATTGACGCCAGTCAAGTGATAACCTGCTTCATTGGCACCGCAAACAAAATTCGCCATATTAGCAACCGTACGATCAGCTACCACTGTGACATCGGCGCTAATGCCAACAGGCCCCAAATAACCAGCGGGTGCCTTACAAGCTTGCTGAATTTCTGCTTCAGTAGCAAAGCGAGATTCAGCCATTCCAGGAATCTTGCTGGCCTTCACTTCGTTGAGCTCATGATCACCGCGAACCAACAGCATAAAAAGAGCAGCTGGGCCTTTTTCTTGATCAACCGCAAACAACAATGACTTCACTGTTGTATCAAGAGCTACGTTTAAGAACTTTGCAACATCTGCGCAAGTAGTCTTGTCAGGTGTTGGCACCTTAGCCATTGCCGCACTAGCTACAGCTCTTGCGGCTATCAATGCCAGAGATTCGGCTGCTTCTAAGTTCGCTGCGTAATCCGAATTTGGGCAATACACAATGGCATCTTCGCCAGTGTCAGCAATCACATGGAACTCTTGACTACCAGAGCCCCCAATTGCCCCGTTATCTGCTGTCACGGCACGGAACTTAAGCCCCATGCGGTTGAAGATACGAGTGTAGGCATCAAACATAATTTGATAGGATTTCTTCAAACCTTCGGTATCACGATCGAATGAGTAAGCATCTTTCATACTGAACTCACGACCACGCATGATTCCAAAACGTGGGCGACGCTCATCCCGGAACTTGGTTTGGATCTGATAAAAATTGATTGGTAGCTGCTTGTAACTCTTAATCTCGTTACGAGCCAAATCAGTCACCACCTCTTCTGAAGTTGGCTGAATTAAAAAGTCGCGATCATGACGATCTTTAATGCGCAGTAGCTCAGGACCCATCTTTTCCCAGCGACCTGTTTCTTGCCAAAGCTCAGCAGGTTGAATCATTGGCATCAGCAATTCTATTGCGCCAGCACGATTCATTTCTTCGCGAATGATGTTTTCCACCTTGCGAATGACTTTCAAACCTAGCGGCAAATAGTTATAAACGCCTGCGCTTAGCTTGCGAATTAAACCTGCTCGCACCATGAGTTTGTGCGAAACCACCTCAGCGTCAGAGGGGGCTTCTTTGAGCGTGGGGAGAAATGATTGTGAAGCTTTCATGTATGGATATAATCAAATCATTGATTTTAAAGGATTTGAGGCACGATCATGCTTGACCGTGAAGGGTATCGCCCCAATGTCGGCATTGTCCTCCTCAACAGCCATAACGAGGTTTTCTGGGGAAAACGCGTTGGGCAGCATTCGTGGCAGTTCCCTCAGGGTGGGATTCAGCATGGCGAGAGCCCTGAGCAGGCCATGTACCGCGAATTGCATGAGGAAGTTGGCTTGCTGCCAGAACATGTCCAAATTATTGGACGGACTAGGGATTGGCTTCGTTATGACGTCCCTGAGGAGTATTTGCGCCGTCAAAACTCAACTCGCTTGCACCGCACAGCCTATCGAGGTCAAAAACAGATCTGGTTTCTTCTGCGCCTAGTAGGGATAGATAGTGATATTCAGTTACGCGCCTCCGATCATCCAGAATTTGATGCATGGCGCTGGGTGCCCTTCTGGATTCAACTGGATGGAGTGATCGACTTCAAGCGGGATGTTTATCAGTTGGCGCTGTCGGAACTGGCAAGATATCTTTCTCGAGGACTGCGCATGCAACAGCTAGCCTGGGGTACTCCGCTTGATTTATTCCAGTCGTTTTATACGGGTAATGAAGAACCAGAAAATTCAACCCCAAAATCGGATAAAGAAAAATGAATGTCTCATTGCGCAAAATTAGTGCCTATGCGATTGGCATTTCAATAGCTAGCACGATCATTTCTTGTGCGGGCGATCAAATGCAAAGTGGTTTAGACCCATTTGCACCAATGATCTTCAAGGAGGGTTCTACTGAAATGCCTCTTAACCCACCCAACAAAACCACTCTTGTGCCATTTTATGTTTCTCAAACCACCGTTTTTAAATTCGCTATTGATACTAGTTCTATTTTGATTGGGGCTGATGGGGTAACGCGTTACATTGTTGTAATGACAAATCCTAGTGGCGGTGAGCAAGCCCAATATGAAGGCATTCGTTGCGACTCATATCAATGGAAGTTATATGGTAATTTGGCAGACGACAAATGGGTTAAAAATCCACTGAGTTCATGGAATACTATTAACACCAAAGTCGCAAACCGATATCAAGCAGCGCTTGCAACTGGCGCACTGTGCGATTTCAACAACCAAGAAAAAAGTATGAATTCGGTGTTGAAGTCCTTAAATCCCAATACCTTTACTGGTGGTACCAAACCCAGTAACTCCATGGGTGTGATTATTGGCTACTAAAGTGAGTCTAGACGTGTACCCAATAACTCGCCACTCAAAAGTCGCGTAAGGACTTCAGGCTCATGTCCTGAAGCAATAATAGTGCTGGCGCCAGTCTGAGAGGCTAATTTAGCCGCCAATACTTTAGTGAGCATGCCACCCTTGCTGAGCTCACTACCAGCCCCACCCGCCATTTTCTCTAAAGCAGGATCGCCAGCAGTCGCATGACTTAATAAGCTTGCATTCGGGTTTTGCCGAGGATCGGTTGTGTATAAACCGCCTTGATCGGTCAAGATAATTAACAGATCGGCATGAACTAAATTGGTTACCAAAGCTGCAAGGCTATCGTTATCACCAAACTTAATCTCATCGGTAACAACAGTGTCGTTCTCATTAATGATCGGAACAACGCCCAACTTCAACAAGGTATCTAAAGTAGCTTTGGCATTGGCATTGCGTTCTGCATTAGCCAAATCAGAGTTCGTTAGCAGAATCTGAGCACTGCGCAAATTAAAACGGGCAAAACAGCTTTCGTATACTTGAACAAGTCCCATCTGCCCCACCGCAGCAGCGGCTTGAAGTTGATGAATTTCTTGTGGACGCTTGGTCCACCCTAAACGTTGCATGCCTTCAGCAATTGCCCCAGAGCTGACCATCAAAACCTCATGCCCAGCTGTCAATAAGGTGGCCATTTGATCTGCCCACTTAGCAATAGCAGCGTGATCGAGGCCTTCACCATTATTAGTGACAAGACTCGATCCTACTTTGACAACGATCCGTTTTGTTTGTTTAGCATTCATAGCAAAGAGCAAATTTAATCCGGTTTTTTATCT
>Ga0194039_1000090_pt1 | contig 58625 bp, 48 predicted proteins | sample JunL228m_MetaG_FD_148679 | JGI IMG/M metagenome (GOLD analysis project Ga0194039, IMG submission 148679) | Anoxic zone freshwater microbial communities from boreal shield lake in IISD Experimental Lakes Area, Ontario, Canada - Jun2016-L227-8m | ecosystem: Environmental > Aquatic > Freshwater >...
CTATTTACCTCCCATCGAGGGAATCTCATGGGCATCGCCACACATCTTTCTGCTTCCCGGACCACCCCGTGAACTTCAGCCGATGGTGAGGGATTTTGTACTTCCCATCCTGCAATCACTCTTTACGAATTCAGACCAGAACGAATGCAGGATTTACCGTGTCGTCGGCATGGGGGAATCGATGCTTGAGTCGAAGATTGGTTTCTCTCTTTCCCAGCGAGGAGATCTTGAAGTCGGCTACTGCGCCCGCCCCAATGAAGTCGATTTCAGATTGATTGCGCCACGCACGATTCTGGAGGAAGTGGAACCACTGATTCTGGAAGCTGTAGGTGAGTGCCTGATTTCTCAACATGACGAAACCCTTGAAGAAGTTGTCGTGGCCTTACTGAAACGATCGGAAACAACTTTAGCCACGGCAGAATCCTGCACCGGAGGACTGATCGCAAATCGCCTGACCGATATACCCGGTGCCTCCGAGGTCTTTTTGGAGGGATTTGTCACCTACAGCAACAATTCAAAATGCGATCTGCTCGGAGTAGATCCCGATCTGATTACCACCCATGGTGCCGTGAGCGGAGAAGTTGCGAAAGCCATGGCCGAGGGGGCGCTTCGCAGGAGTGGAGCTGTTTATGCGCTCGCCACCACTGGTGTTGCAGGCCCTGGAGGAGGTACTGAAAACAAACCTGTTGGGACGATCTGGCTTGCGCTTGCGCAGCAAAATAAAGAAACGCAGTTCTGGAAGGAGTACATTCCAACAGACCGCCAAACTTTCAAGCAGATTGCTTCACAGACTGCATTGGATCATCTCCGAAAAAGACTTCTCAGCTCAGCCCCCTCCCATGACTGAGGAATCGCTGCGACTCGAGGAGGATCGCAAGCGTGAGCGCTTCTGGAAACTCTGGGGGACCTACCTGTCTGAACGCCAATGGGGAACCGTCCGGGAAGATTACTCAGCTGATGGGAATCCGTGGACTTCCTTTCCGTTTGAAGAAGCCCGCAGTCGGGCTTACCGATGGGGGGAGGATGGATTGCTTGGGCTCAGCGACCGATTTGGGAGACTCTGCTTTGGTCTCGCCCTCTGGAATGGCCGTGACCGGATCCTTAAGGATCGTCTCTTCGGTCTCTCCGGCCCGCAGGGAAATCATGGTGAGGATGTCAAAGAGCTCTATTACTATCTCGACGGCACGCCCACACATTCCTACGCCAAGGGGCTCTACAAATACCCTCAGGCAGCCTTTCCTTACGATGAATTGGTTGAAGAAAATGCCCGCCGTGATCGGAATCAGCCTGAGTATGAACTTCTCGACACGGGCGTTTTTGATGGTGATCGATACTTTGATGTTCAGGTCGAGTATGCAAAGGAGGCCATCACCGATATTCTGATCAGGATTACCGTTGCCAATCGCGGCCCTGAAGCCGCCAGAATTGTTCTCTTGCCGACGCTTTGGTACCGAAATACCTGGGCTTGGGGGAATATCAGCGAGGAATGCCTCATCGAACCCGAAATTCGCTTTGATTCACCCGGTCTGCTCTCAGCCACCCACCATGTGATGGGTGAGTATCAAATGGCCTTTGATCTTGGTGGGGATCAGAAGATGCCTGAAGTTCTCTTCACCAATAATGAGACAAATACAGAGCGTCTCTACAACCACCCCTCGCCACATCGGTTCACAAAAGATGCATTTGATGATCTGGTGGTTCACGGGATACGGGAAGCTGTGAATCCTGGATTAAAGGGTACGAAGGCCGGAGTACTTTACGATCAGGTGATTCCAGCTGGAGGGGAGGTGGTGTTTCGTCTTCGCCTTGCTACCAAGGACTCGTGGCAGGGAACACCCTTTGACGACAGCTTCAACGATATCTTTGCCAAAAGGATCATGGAAGCCGATGGCTTTTATGAAGAGGTGCTTCACTCCTCGCTAACCCTGCCTGAAAAAAAGGTTGCCCGGCAGGCCTATGCGGGACTTCTCTGGTCCAAACAGTTCTACAATCTCGTCCAGACCGAGTGGCAGCGCGGTGACCCGACCATGCCTCCACCGCCCGAGGGGCATGACGAGCGCAATGCAGACTGGAGGAATATTTTTAACCGTGATGTCATCTCGATGCCGGATACTTGGGAGTATCCCTACTACTGTTCATGGGATCTCGCTTTCCATACGGCGGCATTCACGAGAGTCGATCCAAACTTTGCCAAAGATCAACTGATCCTCTTGTTGCGCGAATGGTACACGCACCCTAACGGACAGATCCCGGCGTATGAGTGGAATTTCTCCGATGTGAATCCTCCCGTCCACGCGTGGGCCGCGCTTCGACTTTACCGGGAAGAAAGGCTGAAAGGGAGGACTGATGACGCCTTTCTCGAAAAGGTCTTTCAGAAGCTCCTTATCAATTTCACCTGGTGGGTCAATCGCAAGGACACTGATGGCAACAATCTTTTTGAGGGAGGATTTCTCGGATTTGACAATATTTCCGTATTCGATCGCTCCCGACCGCTCCCGACGGGTGGCAAACTAAAGCAAGCGGATGGAACCTCATGGATGGCCTTCTACTGCCTTAATATGCTTCAGATGGCTCTCACTCTTGCTGAGAGCAACCCTGTTTACGAAGATATGGGAACTAAGTTCATCGCTCATTTCACCCGCATCGTTGCCGCCATGAACGACTTCTGCGGGGAGGGACTCTGGGATGAGCAGGATGGATTTTATTATGACATGCTCGAACTGGAGGATCGGCATGTTCCCCTCAAGATCCGTTCCATCGAGGGATTTATCCCGCTGCTTGCCACCTGCTATACTACAGGGGAACAACGAAGTCGAAGTCCTGGATTCACCTCGCGACTGCTCTGGTATGTCAAAAACCGTCCGCAGCTCTCTAGTTATCTTCTTGAAATCAACGGAGATGTGTCGGATCCGTTGATTGACCATCTGCTGACTGTCACGCCCAAGGGACGCCTTGAGAGAATCTTGCGATACCTATTTGACGAAGAGGAGTTTCTTTCCCCTTACGGCATCCGATCTGTTTCCAAATACCATGAGAAGCATCCCTACACCTACAGCGTGAACGGCACGGTCTACGCCGTGAATTACGAACCCGCTGAGGGAACATCGGCTATGTTTGGTGGAAATTCCAATTGGAGAGGGCCCGTCTGGATGCCGATTAACTACATGATTATTCAGGCACTAAGAACCTATGACCATTTCTATGGGGAAAATCTGAAGGTGGAGTTTCCGACACGTTCGGGAAACTTTGTTACGCTTGGTGAAGCCGCTGAACTTCTGGCACGGAGAGTGGCGGGGATTTTTCTTCCCGATGAGCAGGGGGCAAGACCGTGTCACGGAGAAGAGAAGCGTTACGCCACCGATCCCCATTGGAAAGATCTCGTTCTTTTCCACGAATATTTTCACGGATGTTCAGGAAAGGGACTTGGGGCAACCCATCAGACCGGTTGGACGGCACTCATTGCCGAAATCATGGCAAAAGAATTTTAGCTCAGGGATGCAGTGCCAAGATCCTGTCACACGAATCAAGCGCAGCAATTCCTGTAGGGAACCGCAGATTAAATTATTCCTTGAAGCCTAAATATTGACACGCCCCAAGGGCAGCTCTATTGCCTGTGGCGAAGCATCCTTGGAGGAGATAACCTCCGGTGGGAGCTTCCCAATCGATCATTTCTCCGGCGACAAAAAGACCGGGTATGCGTTTTATCATTAGATGATCGTCAAGTTCAGGAAAGGCGACTCCTCCTGCTGTGGAAATAGCCTCGGCGATGGGACGCGGCCGGATCAGAGGGATATGAAGAGATTTCACCGCATGGGCAAGCGACAGCGGAGTGAGTGAGGATTCCGAGTCAGCAAAGGTCTTCAGAAGCAATACAGCGGCCTTGCCAAGACGCCATTTATTGATACATAAATCAATCAAGTCTCCTTGATAATGCTGAATTTTATTAGCCAAGTCTTGAACATTAAACGATGGTTTAAGATCAATCAGCACCCCTGGATCTTCAAGGTTTCGCAAGGTGGGGCCAAGCTGATAGAGTGCTCCTCCTTCCAATCCATAGCGGGTAATGAGAAGTTCCCCAGCGATTGATTTATCTCCAGCTGAGACCGTGATGTTTTTAAGAGGGCACCCCTCGATAGACTCTATGATGTCCGAATCCCAGTTTGCTTCCCATCCGCAATTAGCTGGGACAAGATCGGTGACTTCGATACCCATTTCTTGCACTAAAGTAACCCACTCACCGGTGGATCCTGTTTCAGGCCAGGAGGCCCCTCCGAGGGCCAGAATAACCGCGTCCGCAACACCCTCGATGATCCCTTCTGGAGCATGAAACGAAAGATGAAAACGGTCATGTTTCTTCGATAACCCCATTAACCGACTCTTCATCTGAAAGCTTACCCCATATGCCCTTAGGCGTTCCACCCATCGACGAAGAAGTGGAGCTGCTTTAAATTCCTTGGGAAATACTCTTCCACTCGTTCCCACGAATGTTTCGATACCCAGATCCAACGCCCAGGCTCTCAGTGAATTGTTATCAAATTCTGACAGGCATGATGTCCAGTATGCAGAAGAAGCACCTCCTCCATAGCGCTTGGCAAAGCGATCCATGGGTTCAGAGTGGGTCAGATTGAGGCCACCCCTTCCAGCCACGAGCAACTTTCTTCCTACGGATGGCATTGCATCATAGAGAGTGGGTTTGACCCCCTTTATGGCGGCAACCTCGGCGCACTTCAGTCCTGCTGGACCACCGCCTATAATCGCAAGCTCCACAAATTCAAGTATTGATTACTTTATATTAGTAATAAATAATTCTAACCAGTTGTTCTCAAACCGCTTGCGATGGCATTAATTGAAAGCAGTACGCGAGGTAGAAGGTATTGCGCTTTGGCTGGATTGCCACTCTGTGCAGCTCTCCAATTTCTAATTGTTGCGATTTGTTGCTCGTGGAGTGAGGCGAGAGCTCGGGCGCGAAGTTGAAGCGTCTTACCCATGCGAGGGCGTCGTTCTTCAAGACTTCCGCCAAAGACCTTTCGAAGCTGATCCCGGGTTCTTTCAAATTCTGAGGCGATGATCCCAAAAATTCGATCCCTGACATCAGGATCACTTACCAAATCGGCATAATCCTTCATGATCGGGAGATCCGCACTGGCGATGTTAGTTTCTACATTGGAAAGGACATAATAGAGGAAGGAATAGTGTCTGAGTTCCTTTTTGAGTTTATCAAAGAGTTCGGGATGTTCCTTCTCTAGGGACTCCAAAGCACTGCCTACTCCGAACCATCCTGGCAGATAGTAACGGCATTGGTTCCAGCTGAATACCCACGGTATTGCCCGGAGATCGGCCAGGCTGCGTTGCCCTGAGCGCCGTTTTGGTCGTGATCCGATGCGACTTGCCTCCAAGACATCGATGGGTGTGGCCTGATCGTAAAAGGTGATGAATCCCGGCGCCTCAATGAGTTCGCGATAGGCAATCCTGCTGGTTTTGGCGAGAAAATCGGCGATTTGCGAAGCGGTCTCATTGAGTTTTTCAGGACGGCAACCGGCCAGTGAGATACCCGTGACCCCGGCAAGGAGCAGTTCCAGATGATAGGTGGCGGTGGGAACATCGGCATACTTCTGGGCAATGCTCTCTCCTTGTTCCGTCATCCGATGATCTCCCTGCAAGGCCCCAGGAGGCAAAGCATCAAGAAAAAGATGCGTCGGTCCTGCTCCCCGGCTGATGGTTCCACCGCGACCATGGAAAAATCGCAGGGAGACACCCGCTTTCTCTGCGACCTGGGTCATCGAGTACTGAGCCTCATGCAGACCCCATTGGCTGGCCAGAATACCGCAGTCCTTGTTGCTGTCACTGTACCCAATCATGACCTGTTGGACGGGTAGTGCCCCATCATGCTTGGGCAGTGAGGCTTTGGTCACAGGCTCTGCCAGAAAATCGCGCAGCAGCGACGGACTCCGCTCCAAATCGTCCAGCGTTTCAAAAAGGGGAACGATCGGCATCGGTGATGATATCTGTCCTTCTTTCCACTCGGCAAGTCCAACCTCCCGGGCCAGAATCGGAATAACCAGCAGATCGGAGAGCTGGCGGGTCATACTGACGATCAGCGCTCCCACTCCTTCGGTGCCGCATTCTCTTATGTGCTGCCGTAGTGTGTCATAGCAACTCAGGACAGCGTCGGCCTCAACTCCAAGTCCGCTGTGCAGATCAACTCCGAGGAAAGGTCGGGGAGATTTGAGTTCCTGACGCAGAAATGCCAAGCGTTTATCTTCCTCCCAAGTTGGGAAGTTCTCACCGTCGGGAATGCCCGATGCCTTGAGTATTTGACTCATGGCAAGGTCATGGGTCCGGCTGTTTTGACGGATGTCGAGTTCGGCAAGATGGAAACCAAAAACATTAAGGGTGCGAATGACAGGCCAGAGGGCCTCGTGGATCAGGCGGCGTCCCCCCACTTCCTCCAGACTTTTTTCAAGCAGATGAAGATCTTCAATGACTTCTTCGGGCCGGTGATAACGGCTGCCGGATTCAATGATTCGGGCCCTGTCGCCTGTTCCGAGTTGAATGGGAAGCCGTCCCTGGATGAGCAGGACAAGCTGCCTCCACGGTTCGCTGGGAAAACGAGCGACAATCTGCTCTCCAAGCAGTCCCAACTCCAGACGCAGCGCGTTCACACGGCGCAGAAGCGAGGGGGAGGCTTTCTGGAAGTGGCTCGATAACGGAAGCGCATCGGCCAGTTTGGCAAGCTGACGGTGAAGCACGATCAGGGCGTTGAGCCGAAGATCCTGAAGCGTCTCTTTGGTGACTTCAGCCGTCACAAAGGGATGACCATCACGGTCTCCTCCAACCCAAGAGCCAAAACTGAGCCTGGGGCGTGTTTCGGGAGCTCCCATCAGTTCCTGCGAAAACCCGAGTTCATTCCAAGCCCATCGAAGTCTGGAATCCAAAAGCGTGACAGCTTCGGGCAACACATCCCTGAGATAGAACATCACGGCTCTCCGCTCATCGGAGACATCGGGCTGATCAAGAAAAATTTCCCCACTCCGCCATAGTCTCTCCAAGCAGATTTTTATTTTGCGTCGAATTTCACGCCTTTCACTAGGCGTGAGATCATCACGATCTGTTTCTGCGAGAAGTTGGTGGATGGAACGATGCTGATCCAGGACGGCCCCCCTTTTGGCCTCTGTCGGGTGGGCCGTGAAGACAGGCTCCACGCGGACTTTTGCGAGGTAGTCGGCAATCTCCTCTGGAGACCATCCCTTGGCTTTGAGGCGGGTCAGATGATCTCCCCAAAATCCGCGCAATGATGCAAGCCCCTCGTTGATCTCCTTAAGTCGCCGAGTTCTCTCCGCGGCATTGGCCTCGACAATATTGAGAAGCTGGAAGGCAATAGAATAGACCTGCTCCAACCCCCGGGCACCACCTGATCCGGTTTCATCTCCATTGATCCATGGTAGGCGAGCGATGGTCTCTGTCTCCCCGAGTTCTTCCAGAACCTCCTTGAGGCAGGTCATCAACTCTCTCAGGTCATGATCTATTTTGGCAAAGCCTTCGGTGATGTATTTTTGTTGCATGAAAAATCAAATCGCATCATCGGCCTTACCGACGAAAAATCAATCTTACCAAGCAAATTCTTTGCCAACTCTTCCCTAGTGAAGAGTTGTGTGCCGCTTGTGCCATTCCGTGGACTGTTCGTAGGCGTGAGCGATCCGAAGGAGGCGGCTTTCACCGAACGGGCGCCCCAGCAGTTGCAGGCCGACCGGGAGATCGACCCCGTCCCGGTTTGAGAATCCGCAGGGCAGACTCAGACCGCAGATACCAGCGAGATTGGTCGCAATCGTGAAAATGTCGGCAAGGTACATCTTGAGGGGATCATCGGTTTTCTCGCCAAGGCGGAATGCGGTTTCGGGAGATGTGGGGGAGAGAATGGCATCGACCCTCGTGAAGGCCTGGTCAAAGTCGCGCCGGATCAGGGTTCTCACCTTCTGGGCACGAAGATAGTAGGCATCATAATACCCGCTGCTCAGGACATACGTGCCAAGAATGATGCGACGCTTGACCTCACGACCAAATCCCTCGGCACGGGTCTTTTGATAGAGGGAAAGAAGATCTGTAGCCTCTTTGGAACGACGCCCATAGCGCACTCCGTCAAAACGGGCCAGATTGGCCGAGGCCTCGGCGGTGGCGATGATGTAATAGACGGCGACAGCATATTCCGTGTGAGGAAGGGAAATCTCGATCGGTTCCGCACCAAGGGAAACAAACTGCTCAATGGCCTTGTCAACAGCACTCCTGACGCCCGGCTCCATCCCATCCACAAAGTACTCCTTGGGGATTCCAATCCGAAGCCCCTTAAGATCGCGACCGATCTCGGCGGTGAAATCTTCATCCGGTAGCTCCAGTGAAGTGGAGTCATGCGCATCATGTCCGGCCAGTGCATTGAGGATTAATCCGCTATCCTCCACCGTCGAGGTGAGGGGGCCTATCTGATCGAGCGAGGAAGCAAAGGCGATCAGGCCGTAGCGCGAGACACGGCCATATGTTGGCTTGAGACCCACGCAGCCGCAGAGGGCTGCTGGCTGACGGATGGAGCCACCTGTGTCCGAGCCAAGTGTAGCGAGGGCGGTTCCCGAGGCTACGGCTGCAGCCGATCCTCCGCTCGATCCGCCGGGAATGCGGTTCAGATCCCATGGATTGCGCGTCGGATGAAGCGCCGAATTTTCCGTCGAGGATCCCATGGCAAACTCATCCATGTTCATCCTGCCGAAAGGGATGGCCCCCGCGGCACGAAGTCGGGCGACCGCCGTGGCATCATAGGGTGCAATGAACCCCTCCAGAATTCGTGATGCCGACTGCGCGGGCTGTCCCGCCACCGTGATGGCATCCTTGATGCCGATCGGAATACCCCCAAGAGGTTTGGAGAGATCGGCTGCAGTAGCCTCTCGCTTCGCATTCTCCAGATCCCTGCCGACATAGGCACCGACGCTGGAATCGATCGAGGCTATGCGTTGCTCCAAGCCTTCGATCAGTTCGACCGGGGATATTTCCTTTGCCCGCAGGAGACGACGGGTAGCGGCAATACTTTGAAAGGGAACGAATGAACTCATGGAAAAAATCGGAAAGGGATGAGACTTAACACTTGAAAGCTGAGTCAGATGGAAGGCTTGACGCGGTTAATCCAGAACCTTGGGAACGACAAAGAGACCGTTGGCATTGTGCGGGGCATTGGCAAGCTGGGTTGCTTTGGGCAGACTTTCCTGCACCACATCCTCCCGGATCACATCAAAGACGGTGATGGCATGGGCCGTCGGCTCGATGCCCGAGATGTCGAGTTTGTTCATCTGCTCAACATGGTCGAGAATGCGTCCGAGTTGTCCACCGAAAAGCTCGACCTCCTCCGGGGTGACCTCGAGTCGTGCCAGACGGGCGAGATACGGGACATCAATCGTGTGATGGGGGATACTAGATGATGAATCTTCTGTAGACATTAGAAAGTGAGGTATACGGAAATGAATACTTTGACTAGTCGATCTGGGCAAGCCCCGGACGATGGGTTTACACATTCAGCCCGTGAATCCAGGCTCTCGAAGATATCGCGCTCTGAGATAGGCATCGGTCATTCCGGCCACATAATCTGCTGCGACTCTGGGGAGGCCTTCGCTCTCTACCCTAGCCAGTGAGCGACTGCCGAGATTTGAGGGATGCTGCAAGAGATCCTGAAAGACTTCCTCCATCATATGACATGCTGTGTCATTGGCCTGATTGACCTCGGGATGTCGGTAGAAGTTTTCAAATAGGTGGCGTCGCAGGGAGGCATTGCGAGATTTTAACTCGGAAGAGTAACAGATCAGGCGTGAGGGATAGAGTCGAACATCCCTGACCGAGGAGACCCCGGATGCATTGATGGCCTTACTGCTTGTGGTCACGAGATCCTCCACTTCACGGTTGATGAGGCAGCGCAGGATGAATTTGCGATGGGTGCGTTCTCCCGCCGCGGCCAGTCTTCCAGGGGATTCAATATCAGCCTGAGCTGCTGCCTCGCGCCAGAGTTCTAAAACCATCAGATCCTCCATTCTGAGCAGACCCGATTCCAAACCGTCCTCCAGATCGTGACTGTAATAGGCGATCTCGTCAGCCACATTTGCAACCTGGGCCTCCAGTGAGGGTTGAGGGTGGGTAGTACCGTTGGGATGATGAAATTCCTTTTGATGTTTTTGCAATCCTTCCAGAACTTCATAGGAGAGGTTTAAGCCAGGTTGCTGGGGATAGCTCTCCTCGAGCAACTCAACAACGCGGAGACTCTGCTCATTGTGATCGAACCCCCCGTGCTCCTTCATCAAACGGTCGAGGGTTCCCTCCCCGGAATGGCCGAAGGGGGGGTGTCCCAAGTCGTGTGCCAGAGCGATCGCCTCGGCAAGATCCTCGTTGATATCAAGCGCACGGGCCACCGTACGGCTGATGGACGCAACCTCAATGGTGTGGGTGAGACGGGTGCGGTAATGATCCCCTTTGCCGTTGAGAAAGACCTGTGTCTTTCCATCAAGTCTGCGGAAGGATGTGCCGTGAACGATGCGGTCACGATCGCGCTGAAAACAGGAACGGAAGGAATGCTCCGTTTCGTCACGGAGCCGTCCGGCACTCTCCGAGGCTCTCTGCGCATAAGGCGAAAGCAGGGATTCTCGGTTTGCGACGGGCTCGGATACCATCATCGAGGCATTGGATCAGACGTTGAACCGGAATTCCATCACATCCCCATCCTTGACCTCGTATTCCTTTCCCTCGATGCGGAACTTGCCAGCCTCGCGGCATTTGGCAGTCGAGCCAAGGGAATCAAGATCGGCAAAGGCCATCGTCTCGGCGGCGATGAAGCCTCGCTCGAAATCGCTGTGGATGACTCCCGCAGCGGCAGGAGCCTTGTCTCCGGCACGTATCGTCCAGGCACGGGTTTCCTTCGGCCCGTAAGTGAAGTAGGTGCGAAGTCCCAGCAGGGCGTAGGCGGCACGGATGAGCTTGCCGACTCCGCTGTCGGAGACTCCGAGGCCCGCCAGGTATTCCTTGGCATCCTCAGGGGGTAACTCGGCCAGCTCGCTCTCGATCTGGGCACTGATGATGACGGTCGAGGTGCCGAGATGGGTGGCGGCATATTCCTCCACGGCCTTCACATGGGGATTGGTGGAGTAGTCGCCGGACTCCAGCGGGGCGAGATCCTCTTCACGGACATTGGCGGCAAAGAGGACGGGTTTGGCACTCAGAAGGAAGAAGGAGGCGAGCAGCTTCTTCTCCTCATCGGTGAGTTCGGCTGTCGTGGCCGGTTTGCCCGCGTTGAGATGAGGGAGGATTTTTTCTCCAAGTTCGATTTCCGCTTTGGCGACCTTGTCCCCGGTGCGTGCAGGCTTGGCCTGCCGTTCGATGCGCTTCTGGACGGAGGTCATGTCGACCAGGATAAGTTCGGTGGTGATAATCTCGATGTCACGCACGGGATCGACCGATCCGGCCACATGATGGATGTCCTCATTTTCAAAGCACCGGACGACTTGGATGATGGCATCCACCTCCCTGATGTGTGAGAGGAACTTGTTGCCTAAGCCTTCCCCCTCGCTGGCTCCCTTCACCAGTCCGGCGATATCCACAAATTCGATGGCTGCAGGGATCACCTTTTCCGATCCTGCAAGCACCCTGAGTCTTTCCATGCGAGCGTCCGGCACGCTGACCACACCGACATTCGGCTCGATGGTGCAGAACGGGAAATTGGCCGCCTCGGCCTTGCGGCTCCGGGTCAGGGCGTTAAAGAGAGTTGATTTTCCCACATTGGGGAGTCCGACGATGCCTGCGCGTAACATCCAACCTTGCTACCTGAGCCGGGCCCAATGAAAAACTACATTTGTTCATTTTCGTAAAAAAACTTTTTCCTCTATTCTCCGTCCATGAATCTTCACTCCCTTGTTTCCGATCTCGATTCACTCCTGCGAACCGGCGAGATAGCTGATTATCCGGGAGCGATGAATGGTCTCCAGATTGAGAATAGCGGAACAATAACTCGCTTGGTCGCCGCGGTTGATGCCTGCGAGGAGGTCATCATAGAGGCTTCGCGGGTCAAGGGAACGCTGCTGCTGGTGCATCACGGGATCTTCTGGAACGGACCTCAGTCGATCACGGGAGCGTCCTACCGGAAACTTAAGGCGGCCATCTGTGGGGATCTCGCCTTGTTCAGTTCCCATCTGCCGCTCGATCTTCATCCTAAGCTGGGAAACAATATTCTACTGGCGCGCACCCTTGGGTTAACATCCATCAAGCCAGCCTTTGAAATAAAGGGCCAGCCTGTCGGGGTGATCGGCAGGATCAAGGCAATCTCCCGCGATGCCTTCGTAAAAAAGCTTTCTGATTCTGTGGGAGGAAATGTGCATCTCGCACCGGGGGGAGGGGATACTATCCGTACCGTGCTGATCGTCTCGGGTGGTGCCGGGAGTGAAGTCAAGCATGCAGCTGCTCTGGGAGTCGATGCCTTTGTGACGGGTGAGGGACCTCACTGGAGCTACACAGCTGCTGAGGAGGAGCGGATTAATCTTTTTTACGCAGGACACTATGCCACGGAGACATTCGGAGTGAAGGCACTCGCGGCGTATCTCTCAAAGAAGACTGGACTGCCATGGAGCTTTCTCGATCATCCCACGGGGCTATGAAGCCGTAACGGCACAATGAAAAAAAACCGGACTGCACGCGTGCAGTCCGGCTCATGAGGAACTGCCGGAAGTCCGGGCAATTATCCTGTGACTGGCATTATTTGCTCTTTACCGAACAGGATGAGACAGGCTGGCAGCATTGCTTGTGGCAACATGCGCCGAGAGTCATTGAGATTGCTGCGAGAGCTACAGCTGCCGCGATCTTGGTGATGGTCATGATCTTTTTACACCTCCTTTTCTGAGGCGATCGCCATCAGGAGATTTATACTCGTCTCTTTGCTCGTGGGAAACAACGGAAAAAAAGCCGGCCTGTTTTTAAACAGACCGGCTTTTAAAAAGTACGAACCCCCAGAACTCTGGACGATCCCCTTTTGCTTTACTTGCTCTTCACTGCTGTCGCCGGTGTGGGGCAGGACTTGTGGCAGCAAGCGCCGAGTGTGAGAGATGCTGCTGCAAGAGCAACAACTGCTACGATCTTGGTGATGGTCATGGTATAATTTCGCCTCCTTTCTATGCTGGTTGCATAAGATTAACTTAAGGCTCCGAGTCATTTGGACAACGCAAAATTCCGAATTATTTTGAGCGGTGCCCTCAGTGTGCATTGAGAGCTTGCCGAATCTACCCTCTGATTTCAACAAGATCACCCACACTGACCCTCTCAAAGAGTTCGATCATATCAAGGTTGCGCAGCCTGATGCAGCCATGACTGGCGCGTTCACCAATCTTATCCTCTTGATTGGTTCCGTGAATGTAGATGTAACGATCTCGGGTATTGCCGTTCTCTGGATCAATCCCATTGAGCCAGAGAATACGGCTTAATATTAGATCCTGCTCTCCTCCCGGGTTGGCAATCACGCCCGTGGAAACTCTGCCCTTAAAGCTCATCCAGGGAGGTTCTCCACTTCCAATCTTATCAGCAATCTGAAACTGTCCGGTCGGTGTCCGAAGGCTGCCCTCTTCAAATCCAAGGCCATACTGCGAAGTTGACACGGGATAGCTCCAGAGTTGCTCACCCTTGTCGGAGAGCACGAGGAGTCTCTGGCGCCGGACATCAATCAGGATGCGGGGAGGTGAAGAAGTTTTCACAGGTTGTAAGCTTGCAGACTCACGTCAGCAAAGACAATGATTACCCTTTTCATTAATTGCCCATGACAACGACAGCCGTACCTCGTGAATCTCACCCCCTGAAGCATCTTGCCATTGTCGGTGCCACAGGTGCCGTAGGTATCGAAATGCTGAGGGTGCTGGAACGCCGTAATTTTCCGGTTGCCTCTCTGCGCCTTCTTGCATCAGCTCGTTCTACAGGAAAGAAAATCGTTTTTCGAGGGGAGGAACTCACCGTGGAGCCACTCAGTGAGAATAGCTTCGAGGGCGTTGACATCGCCATATTCAGCGCTGGCGGGGGGATCTCCAAGGAATTTGGCCCTCATGCCGTCAGGGCCGGGGCAGTCGTTGTGGATAACTCCTCCGCATTCCGCATGGATCCCAAGGTTCCGCTTGTTGTCCCTGAGATCAATGGAGACGATGTGGCGACCCACTCCGGCATCATTGCCAATCCGAATTGCACCACAGCCATTTCACTCATGGCACTTCACCCACTGCATCAGGCCTTCGGACTGAAGAGAATCATTGCTTCGAGTTATCAGGCCGTATCGGGAACGGGCGCGCGCGCCATTGAGGAACTCCGTGACCAGGTGAATGCCATCGCTTTGGGAAATCCCGTTGTGAAGGATGTTTATCCTCATCAGATCGCCTTCAATGTGCTTCCCCATGTCGATGCGTTTCTTGAGGATGGTTATACCCGTGAAGAAATGAAGATGCAGTTTGAGGGACGCCGCATCATGCATTTGCCGAACCTCACGGCATCCGTGACCTGCGTGCGGGTTCCTGTTTATCGGGCTCACTCCGTGGCCATCACTGCCGAATTCGAACACCCCGTTTCCCTTCAAAAGGCTCGCGATGTCATCCATGCCGCCCCGGGCGTGAAACTTCATGACGATCCTGCCACAGCCACTTATCCGATGCCGATCGAGGTGAGTGGGGAGGATGATTGTCAGGTGGGACGGTTGAGACTTGATTGCGCCGTACCCAATTCCCTGACCTTCTGGGTCTGCGGTGACCAGTTGCTCAAGGGGGCGGCGCTCAATGCCGTCCAGATTGCAGAACTGCTCTAAGGAAGCTATTCTCTCTGCCATGCCGACATACGAATACGAGTGCAGCCGATGCAAAAAGGGGTTTGAGGCCTTTCAGTCGATGAAAGACGATGCTTTTACCATCTGCCCCAAAGAGAAGTGTCGAATGAAAACATGGGGCAAGGGCAAAGTAAAACGTCTGATAGGAACCGGCGCAGGGCTGATCTTCAAAGGCTCTGGATTCTACATCACCGATTATAGAAGCGAGGGCTACAAGAAGGCCGCCAAAAACGATTCACCCACCGCAGCCACCCCTCCCAAGAGTGAAGGATCAGCCCCAACCTCAAAAGCAGAGGGATCCAAGACAACCTCTTCCGAAGTCTCAAAACCGAAGAAGGCATCCGAAAAATAGGATGAGCATGAAGTTCTGTTCCTCATGCGGAAGAGGAAGCGATACCGAGAAATCTTACTGCATTGATTGTGGCGGAGTCCTGATGGCCGATAAGAATGCCGACGGAGGCAGACTCTCTTCCTCTGAAAAGTCGGGCAGGATTAAAAAAAACCAGTTTTCCGGCGACGCCTTTTCCAAACCGCATTTTGTGTTGAGATTTCTCAGGTTTCTTTTCCTTCTCCTGATTCTGGCTTTCATTGGTTCTGTGGTACTTGCGGTGATGAAACCGAAAGATGACTTTCCATTGCCTCCGCCGTCAGCCCCTGTGGCCAATCCGGCAGCGCTTGTGGATCGGGCCTTGAACAGGGCTCGATTCGGTCAGTCGGGTATTCCCTTATCCGTGATCAATGCCCTACTGCTGGCGAAGGTTCATTTTCAATGGACGATCCCCTACGAAAAGATACCCCTGCCCGTGTGGAAGGGAGCCCGGGTTATTCTTGGTGAGGGCGAGGTCTGGTATCATTTTGAGATCACCTTCATGGATCATCCAATCTACTTCACCGAGATCTTCCGTCTCGCCGGAAGCCCTCGTCAATGGGATCTCGAACCGATATCAGGAAATATCGGACTCCTGCCGTTTCAAGGATCATTTCTTAAGATACTGACCCCCTTGGTCGCTAATACCATCTCTCCCGTGAGTCATGAGCTGCATGAAATTTCTTTGTCCGATACGATAAAAATCCATCCGGGGATGGTGGAATTTTCCGGACACTAGTTGCCGTGATTTGGAAATCATCTCGCCAGCAGTGCGGAAGAGTCAGTGTTAGGAAAATGTATCTGCTTGCAACCGCACTTCTTTCCATACCCCTCCTTTTGGCCAATCCCCCTTCGCTTTCCCACGACGGTACTTTCGCTTTGACCGGTAGCGATGCCCTTGCAACGGATCGTTTCTCCAGATCGTTATCCGTCTATGAGAAGCAGTTTCATCAGGTGACAGGATACCCTCATGGCGATGCCCCTCCCATCATCGTCGTGCTGCATGATACCGTGAACTTGCCCGGAGGTCAGGCAGCTCTGAGAGTGGATGCGGTGGAGGGCAATTCCCTGAGGATTCAGGTCGATGTGACGAAGGATGTCATGGGCGACCCCTCGACAAGCCTGAAGCTCGTGCAGGCAATGCTGCTTCGCGAATATTATAACGGAAAGGCTCCACTCACGGGATCTCGAATTCCGGATTTTCCTCAATGGTTGTTTCATGGCCTGGGAAAATTATCCAAACCCGATGCAAAAAGCGCCGAGATACCATCGTCTTATCTCAAGGGTTCCGCGCCGCCGACAATCGCTGATTTTCTGATACAGAAAGCCCCGGATGATTCTAATGGCTCATTGCTTGATATCTATGATTCAACAGCCGCCAATTTGCTGATTGCAGGGTTGAAATCCACAGCAGGAGAGAAGTCATTTCAGGAGTGGATCGGTCGGCTTGACCCTCAATCCCCGGATCGTGCCCCGTCAAGCTGGCCCCGTGGATGGTCGATGCAATCGGTGGAGCGTCGATGGTTGCTGCTGATGGCACACAACTCAGGGGAGGACTTGGACAGCACCTCATTGCTTGGTGTGGATGAGACACTCGGCCGCTATGATCAAATTCTCCAAGAAGTGACAACCTCCGATCATTCATTGGCCCTCTTGAAAAAACAAAAGGGTGCAGCATTCCTCATAGGTGAACTTTCTTCCCGTTTCATAGCACTCAGGCTTCAGGCCAACCCCATTGCCATCCCGCTTTTGGATGATGTGATTCAACTCTGCTCGAAGCTAAAGAAACTCCCGGAGAAGAAAATCAGAGAGAAAGAAAAAAATCTGCTCTCCATGAGGCAGGAAGTCAAAAAACGGTCCCAAGCCATCGAGTCTTATCTTGATTGGATTGAAGCAGCCAAACTTCCGGTTCGCAGCGGACTTTTTGACAAGTTGCTGAAGTCTCCCGAGTCCTCCGTGCAAAAAGGCCCCATAGGCCGTTACCTTGACACTGTGGAGGCGAGGGGATGGTAGTGATAGCAAAATGCGACGCCGTGGCACTTGCATGATGCCTTCTCCTCTCTATGATTACGGGATGCTTTTTCTCACCCGGCACGAACAGATCGTTCTCGTTCTGATTCTGACTGCCCTGATTGCAGGGGCAGGGATACGTCATTTTCGCATGATGCATTTACTTCCGGGAAATAACTCTGCCACTTCCAACACCCACTAGTCCATCTGTGAAAGTTTCCGGATTCAATGAAGCCGTGGCTGCCGCCGTGGAAAAAGACCCGAAGTTCCGTCCTGAAGGGTATCAGTTTCTCAGAGAGTCGCTTGAGGCCACCATCAAGAAAAGATCGAAGGGGAAGCAACCCCAACCCGTCTCCCAGCATGTGAGTGCCGACGAGCTGTTGGAGGGATTTCGCAAACAGGCCCTCAAGGATTTCGGTCCCATGGCTACCACGGTTCTTGATTACTGGGGTATTCACTCATGCCGGGATATCGGAGCGATGGTCTTTCATCTCGTGGAGGCAGGAGCCTTTGGCAGAACTGAGGAGGATAATCCGCAAGGATTCGAGCAGGGATTTGATTTTCATGAAGCCTTTGTCGCCCCATTCCTCCCCCCAATCCCGGAAAAGTCCTCTCCTGACCCAGTCACGCAACCCTCGTTTTTTACCACATGAACCGGCTCTTTTTTCTCATGATTCTGCCCGTTAACATTCTTCTCCAATCACTCTCCGCAGCCCCTCAGCATGGTTCTTCGAAAGTTGATGATGCCGTGATGACAAAGTCTGCCAGCGCCTCCCATGAACCCTCTGCAAGCAGGCATCAGGTCTTCACCTATCCCAACGGTCTCACTCTTATCGTCCAGGAGAATCACTCCGCACCCGTGGCGAGCGTGCAGGCATGGTGCAAGACAGGCTCCATTCATGAGGGCAAACTCTTGGGGGCCGGTCTATCCCATATTCTGGAGCACATGCTCTTCAAGGGAACCACATCCCGTGCGCCAGGCGTGATTGCCAGTCAGGTGCAGGACCAGGGAGGCTATATCAATGCCTACACTTCCTATGATCGCACGGTCTACTGGATCGATGTGCCCGCCAAGGGGGTCACTCAGGCCGTCGACATCCTAGCCGATGCCATGATGAATGCGACCCTGCCTCCAGCGGAATATACCAAGGAACAGGAAGTCATCCGCCGTGAGTTTGCAATGGGATATGATAACCCCGATCGCACCGCATCACTCCTTCTCTTCCGCACCGCATTCAATCAGAGTCCCTTCAAAGAACCGGTAATCGGCCACCTCGACATCTATAACAAGCTCTCGAGGGAGGATGTGCTCGAGTATTACAAGAAACGCTATGTTCCGAATAATCTCTGCTTTGTGGTCGTCGGTGATGTGAATGCCGAGGAGATCCACAATCAACTGGGAGCCTATTTTGAAAAATATCCCCGCGTTGCCCTGGAGCCGGTTCCCGTCGCAGAGGAACCCCATCAGTTGGGAAAAAAAGAAGGGCGCGATTATTTTCCAACCGATCTCAGCAGGATGAACATCGCCTGGCGGGCACCGGGGGCGACGAGTCCCGATGCTCCGGCGGTTGAGGTTCTGGCGGCTGTGCTCGGCGCGGGAAGTAGCTCTATCCTGAATACCGAAGTCCGGGAAAAAAAGGGTCTGGTTCATCAGATTGGAGCGGGCCTCTATTCACTGACTCCCACCGAGGGACTCATCTACATTGGTGCGATCGCCGACCCCGAGAAACGGGATGCCGCCGAAAAGGAAATCCTCTCCCAGGTGGAGCGTATCGCCAGGGATGGTATTACGGAAACCGAACTGACAAAGGTCAGGAAAGGAATGTTGGCGGAGCATTATCAGAGCCTGAGTACGATGCGAGGCATCGCTTCGGACTATGGCAACGGATGGTTGATGACCGGGAATCCCGAGCAAGGAAGGCGTTACCTGGAGGCTATCGAGCGTGTCACCATTGCTGATGTCCGACGCGTTGCGGCACAGTTTCTCAAGCCTGACGGATTGACCGTCACCTCGCTTGATCCAATTGCCAAAAATCAGTCCACCTCGCCGACCGTTTCAAAAGGTCCGGAAGGTGAAACCAAGAAAGTGGAACTCGCCAACGGACTCCGCGTTCTCATTCATGAGGACAAGCGTTTGCCGTTGGTTTCAATCAATGCCGTCTTCCGCGGAGGACTCCTGAGTGAAACACCAGAAAACAATGGCATATCCACCCTTCTGGCCAGTACGATCATCAAGGGAACAACGACCCGCACTGCCCAGCAGATTTCCGAATCAATCGAGCATCGGGGCGGCTCCATTGGTGCAGGATCGGGAAATAATAGCATTTCCGTCTCGGTAGAGGTCATGAAGGATGATCTGGCATTTGGAATGCAATTGCTCTCCGATGTGCTGTCACACGCCACCTTTCCCGATGCCGAAATCGGCCTGGAAAAAGACACTCAACTGGCTTCCATCAAAGCCGAGGATGACCAGATTACTGCTGTTGCCAGAAATCTCCTCAAGCAGAGACTTTACGGAAATCATCCCTATGCGCTTCGAGCCAACGGTACGCCGGAGACAGTTTCATCCATCACAGCCGATCAGCTTAAGGCCTGTCGCAATCAACTGATCGTGGGTCGCAATGGAGTCCTGTCTATCTTTGGCGCGGTGAATAGCGAAGAGGCGCTGGCCTTGGCTAGAAAGGAATTCGGTTCCCTCCCTGCCGGAGAAAAAGCCCTTGTTAACCCACCGCTGCCAGCACCTCTTGCAGAATCGGTTTCAGCATCGGCGGAGAAACCGAAACAACAGGCTGTCATCATGAAAGGCTATCTTGGCACGAGCATTGACCATGCTGACCGACCAGCACTCGAATTGATCGAAACCGCCTCCAGTGATCTTGGATCGAGATTCTTCGTCCGCATCCGGGAAAAACTTGGTCTGGCGTATTTTGTGGGAGCATCCAATTCCAGCGGTCTGGCTCCGGGAGCCTTTGTCTTCTATCTGGGCACAGATCCTAAAAAAGTCGATCTCGCCCGGCATGAATTTGACGACGAGATTGCTAAACTGGCAACCGATGGGCTAACCCAGATTGAATTGGATCGTGCCAAGGCAAAGCTCCTGGGAGCCGAGGCCATACGCAATCAGTCAAGTGCTGCACTTGGCGGCCTCAGTGCAACCAACGAGCTCATGGGGTTGGGCTACGATCATAACAAGGGTCGCGCTGCAGAAATCGAAAAAGTGACGCTTGAAGACATTCGACGGGTCGCTCAGAAATACTTTAGAGATGGTAAAAGTGTCGAAGTTATTGTCGGTCCTCCAGCAGCGAAAAACGCACCACCCCTACATCAACCGTAACGAAGGAGAAGGATGAAACTTGAAACCAGAGACCTGAATGATCAGAACTAACACTCAATCCCTTCATATTTTCGATCTCTCATAACCCATACACACAATTCCCATGGCCGAAATCCAACAATCCACCAATTCCGCCGATCTCACCCAGCGCTTCATCGAGTTTATCATGATGCAGGCCCAGCAGGCCGCGCTTTGTCTCGGTCAGATCCCTCATCCTTCAAGCGGGAAACCCGAGATCAATCTCGAAGCCGCTCGCATGTTCATCGATCATCTTGAGATCGTTAAGGAGAAGACCCGTGGAAATCTCAGTAAGGATGAGGAAAAGATCCTCACAAGCATCCTAAGCGAACTCCAGCTTGCCTTTGTCCATGTGGCCAAGGGAAGTGGGGAACAGGGTGCTGCCGAACCTCCTGCAGCTTCTGAAAGCCATGATGCTGAGCCAACGGACCATGCGGAGCTCGCTGTCGAGAAAGTTGCTGACCAAAGCGAGGACGAGAGCAAAAAGAAATTTACCAAAAGCTACGGAGCTTGAGTTGATTGATTGCGCTGGCAGAGCACCAACTCCAGCCGACTTGGCGAAATGGCAGACGCAAAGGACTTAAAATTGGGAACCGCTCCCTTTTTTTGATTTTCAAAGTCTGTCATTTATCTGCTTGGGAAACCCATAAAATCAGCCTGTAGGGGCTTTTTGCTGGCGTTTATACTGACCAGCACTATCTGCAAGATGGGTCATCGAACTTGCACTATTTCTTGCACTATTTTTTGAATGACAAAATCCCTTCCCCCTTCGGTGATTTAAACGATGGCATCCGACACAATGGTGCAGAGTGAGGGCAAGAATCCCGCAAGCGATCCTATACCCCTTTACGCTCACGCAATCTGCATTGCTGCTATCAGTCGAGTGAACGGTCGAGGGGGCGCGATATTGTAAAAAAATCTGTTTGCGTCTGATCAGTAATGACTGTTGGAGTCAACCGGTTCAGTTGACCCCCACCCCCCCCATGGTAAGGAATCGGACTGAAGGTATTGGAGGGGATCCCGGTTGGGGCTTGGGATCTACCGGCTCCACGCCAGATCCAGAGGCTGATACCCTCAAGATAGGTTGGGATCATGGGCATGGGAATAGAAGCGGTGGCCGACATCGAGGCCGATCTGGGCAGTGATGTTGTCCTGGTATCCCTTCCTGTATGTGAAATCTCCCCAGCTCAATTTGACATACAGACCCCATCCTCTAATGAGCCATTAGATGCTTCTGCCCATCTTAACAGTGTAGAGCAGGAATCTGCTACGGCATCTGATACGGATTAGACCCAAAAAGGAGAGGGTTATCACTCCTCCAAGACGATGCCGACGGGGAAGAAGCGGCCCGGATCCAAGAGGGTGGGGGATCGATTTGGAGGGGTTTCAGCGTGATCGGAGGGGCAAAAAGCCCCCAGGAATCGTCTGGGAGGGAATTTTATCTCGATAATCAACCCTCCAGGCACGCTTCAAAGCTGATACGGACACTGAAGATCATGCAAAAAGTGCCTCCAGAACACAGAATGGGGGCAATGCTCGGCAGGGGAAGGGGATCAATGGCAACCCCAGATGGAGCAGCAGTAGTGCCATTAAGGGGATTTCTATACCGTTGCCATCTTGAGAACCACTTCCGGGCAAGCAACTATCGACGGCCTCGGAACCTGATAAAACAAATGCACCCGATTCATTCAAGACCAGTGCTCTTGCCAACGGCAGTCAACAGCTTGGTTGAATCGAGTGCAGATAGAGAAAATGGAGCATTCCCTGCAATGCGTCAATTTAGGAAAAACGCCCCACCGTCTCTGTAGAATTACAGGTTTTTTAACGGCATGATTATCAACTGTCGTAAGTTGTTGATTATCAACAAAACCAATTATCTCTAATTCTTAATTATCTGATATTATAAGAGCACCTCGACAATTGACCAAAGCACCCCAACTGGATCCGAGCCGGGTGCTATTGATCCGGGGTTTTCGACGGCGAAACTGATTCAAGAGAGGAAGTTGAGTGTGATGATGCGAAAAGGGAGTCTAACAACCCAAGACGCTACGCACCTCAAGGCTCCGGTGGCCGCCAAGCGGTGGTTGCATCACGATTCAAATCTTCACCATACCTATAACCGTGTCTATTATATTCTATAGTGTGTCAATAGTCCGTCACTCCGTCATTACTCTATACAGATAGGCATAAATACAGGGTTGGAATAATGACGGAGGGGGATAAATAGTCCGTCATAAGCCGTCATTGTGACGGAGTATTCGTCCATTGTGAATAGGGGGAAGGGGAAATAGCCCTCCAAAAGCCTCTACGCCTGCACAGAACTCTCAGGAGGAGCGATCATCCACAGCCTTCTAGTAGAAGTCCTATGCTGCCTGAAGCGGTTGGGATATTTGCTCCGTAGTTTCCCGAGCAGTTGGCCACACGCACTGGAGTAATTTAGAAGTTTGATTGCTGACTTTCTGGATGGTCGCTCTTCAGCAGTTAGAAATTGTTGAAGATCTTCGGCATCTCCACTCCATTCTTGGCCGTGATTAGGGGAGCCTTGAGCGAATAATTCTTTATCAATGAGAAGCAACAGCTGAGATTCCGGCTCCTGATCGAATAGAATGGCCGCCAATTCATCCGGTACATGAGAAATGACTCCATACCTCCTAGATTTCATTTCGTCTGGTATATCGAGATTCAAGAGCCAATGACAAAATGCAGGGAGCTCTGAATCTATAGCCTCTTGAACAGCTCTCCGAGGATTGGGGAAGCTGTCGAAAGCCTTGAAGAAGTCCCTAGCATCTCCTGCCTGTAGCATGATGATTTTTTCAGTGAAATCGCCAGTAAGAGGAGGAAGAACTTTCATTTTTTCAGGATGATCATTGATGGTGATCGATATCCTGTGGAATGGCTGGACGCTGATAGCATCACGATTCTTCTTGTGCAGCCGCATGAGATCATTCGCAACGACTTCCTTGATCTTTTCTCCGAAATTGTTCCTATCCTCATGATGGTTGCTAGAAGGAACCTCCTCGATCAACAAGTGCTCAGCCCCTACAATTTCGGAATTGAAATCAGTTCTCCCAAAGAAGTAACTCTTGGGATCAGCCGCCCTGCTGGCAAGGATTGGAGTAATGATCTGATGCTGTAAGAAGCTCTTACCGCATCCAGGAGGGCCGCAAATAATGAGGCATTGACCCGGGAGAATATCCCCAGCAATCAGTGCTTCATAAGCAACCTTAAGCCAATAGCAAAAATGCAGAGATCCCTTTAAACCAAGGAGCTTGCATATAAATTTCTCAATTTGCACACAGCTCCCTTCCTGCGCCTCGATAAGGCGAGGAGAAGTTCTTACCAACAAACGACCTCCCTGTTTTTGATAGACTCCAGCCCGATTCCCAGCCACTGAGGCAGCGGCATCAACCGAACGATGGAGGTTTGTAGAATGAAGTACTCGATCTATTTCAGACATAGAACGATCAATGGGTTCTGCCGATTCAGAGGATGGAGCAGACTTCAAGCATAGGGACTTGAGATGCCGCCGAACTTCTGCGCTGCCCATTTCTAGATACCGGAGGGCTTTCCCCTCTCCATCCTGCAAAAAATAGGCTCCTGAACCATCCAACCACCACAGTCCGATTTTCTCACAAATAGCCAGAGGATCGAAGGGAGGCTTTTCACCATCTACTAGAGTGAGTTCAGCATGAAGCTTGCTGACCGGGCTTGGTTCGGACCGGGGGACTAAAACGACATCATCAATGGCTGCCTTTAGGGCCGATTCGATATTCCCAGTTCGGAGCCAATCATTAAGGTCGGAATGCTGACTCGGAGTATTTACGCGATAGACCTCTCCTGGAACCGAAAGAGCAACGGATTTGAGCCATTCCTCTCCCGCCCTTTTTCCGTGCTTCTCAGGATCGTTCTGAGGAAATGCATATACAGTACCATTCGCAATTTTTGCCAACCTCCCATTGCTTGCTCCTCTGGTGCAAAGAAAGGCGATCTTTGGATTAAAATGATCATACAACCTCAGTGCATCCATGGCCGCGAAAAGATCCCACTGGGATTCAAATACATAAGTGTACTCCGCATCCTTAAGCTCACCAAGGATCATGGGATGAGTACCAATTCCCTTTGGCGTATAAAACCATTTCCCAGATGGGGGGCGAACATGAACAGCCAGCAGACTTCCCTCATCGTTGCGAACCGGCAGACAGGGAGAGCCATTGTAGAGGCCAAGGAAGCCTTTCTGATGCAGCCATGAAACAAGCTCGACAGAATACCCCCTAGCATCAGCCAGCTTCTTCTGCTCCTCGATATTGAATGATGCGGAGAGACTATCCCAGGACGGCACACTCTCCGACGAATTTGACTTTGGGGATCTGCTGCCCATTGCGCCAGAGAGAGGATTGGGAACACCAGCAAGCGACAAATATCGAGCAATCGCATCCTTCTTGGGTAGGTTTTCAAGGTGCTCCAGAAGGGTTACTTCATCTCCCCCAATATCATCTCCACCCGATCTATCTTTCCAAAACCAACCACCGCTATCGTTATGCCGGTAGATAGAAAATGAATCTGTCTTTTGATTACTTCCACCTCGCAAGGGTGACTTAATATTTCCACCACATGAGGGGGCCGCGATCCCCAGAGTTTGAAGAAGTGCTGGAAGTGGAAGAGCTGCTTTTGCAGCCAAAATGGCAGAACGGTCTTTCATTATGCGAATTCGATATAGATAGAAATCGCCGTTAAGATTTTTTGCGGGATTTTTCGGTGCGGTCGTACGGGTTGGAGACATTCCCGGCAAATTCACCCGATGCTGCCCTGGTATTAAATTCAGCAATAGCCTCCCTCGTGATGTAGTGCCGTCCAGCTATGGTTATTGTCTTGAGCCACCCGGCGCGGCGGTAACGCCACAAGGTTGATGGGGACAGTCCAGACTCCCGGCCAAAGACATCCAGAGAGATTGGAGGGTGGGCTGAGAGTGGGATTTCCTGATGCGTTGTCGATTTTTGTGGATTGATTGCTTTCACGATGTATACTTTGCATTAAAGTATAGCGCAATAGAATGAAATAGATGCCTGACCACTCAAAAATCGTAAATAATGCAAAAGGCTAAAAAGTCATCCAAGGCGGATAAAATCAGGCTGAAACGCAAACAAGCGTTCGGAAAAGCAATCTCTATTCTGGGGTTAACAGAACGGGCCGTTGCCGATCTTTTGGGTGTTCCATATTCAAAGATCAACAACATATTGAGGGGTAACAGCTCCGTTGATGAGTCTCTTGCCTACCAGATCCAAGCGGCTACAGGGATTTCTGCCGAGTCCCTGATGGAAGGAGTTAATCCACCATTGATGATCAATGGCACCCAGCTTTCAGCTGAAGAATTCAACAATTGGAAAGAGCTTCCAATTTCCGAAGAAGATAAGCGGAACCAGATAGAAGAAATCGCTCTTATGGGTCTGCTTCTTTTGGAAACGGCAGAATTAAAAGGAAGCCATGAGCGGAGGCGAACATACTTTCTACTGAAGGGGATGCTGGAAGAAGCAAGAATACAGTCAGGAATTACACTGACAGAGGTACACGACACGGCACGGATGGCCGCTCAAATCACCACCTACCAGACTTCCAGAGATGAACTTGATCGAGATATAGGGGCATCACCTGTCTATCAGTCAATCAGAGAACAGCTTTCCTCCAAGGGCCAGATCGAGGTTACCAAAGAAGAATTTTCGACTTGGCCAGATACATCGACACTAAAGGAAGTCATACCCGATCAGACAGACAGCATGAGGGTAGAGCGGCACATTTATAGGATCCGGGTGGAGGGCAAAATGTACGAGGTTCGCCGGAATCGATTTACGGGGAGCAGTCCCATGGCAGTCCAAAAGGCCAAAAAGATGAACAAGGCTATCGGAAAAGCAAACCCCTACATTCAACCATAATGAATACCAAGGCCGTTATTACACCCATCAACGCTGGATCTGCACGCCGATCTAAGAAAACCAATCGCGCCCAATTGGAATCCATAGAGGAAATCAACAGAATCCATAGATCCATTCTTCCAGATCAGGAAATCTATCCCATTGGAAAAAGCATCACGGATGTATTCATTTCATCCCCGAGCCTCGTCAGGCTTAACAACTCGACCAGTGCAATAGCGGTTGGTGCGCATGTCACCTATGGAGGAAGGGAGTACTTCAGCTGGTTCTATGCATTCCAGGTAAATGAAGAAGCGGTAAAAAAACTCTTCTACGAAAAGCCAAGCGTTTTCCATCTCCTCTAATTCCCCCATGAACGCCAATTCTTTCCCAATAAGCATTCATGAGCGGATTGTGCAGTGCATAAAAATCACCCCAAGAAAACAAGCGTTTCCCGACAGAGAATTCACACCCTCAAAACTACAGCACAAAAAACTATTGTTATTTAAACATGAAAACTAAAATTGCAATCTACGGAAGAGTAAGTACCGACTCGCAAAGTCACGACAGTCAACTTCGTGAGGTGCGATCCTATGTCGATCGACGATGGCCTAAAGCTGAGATTGTGGAGTTCACGGATACAGCCAGCGGAGCGAAATTCACACGAAAAGGGTTAGATGCCATGATGAAAGAGGTGAGGGCGGGTAAAATCGGAACCGTTGCCATCTACAAGCTGGATCGTCTTGGAAGGAGCCTCCAGCACTTGGCGCAGTTGCTTGGGGAACTGGAGGTCATAGGATGCGCCCTGGTAGCGACAAGCCAAGGCATCGACACCAGCGATAGCAACCCAGCTGGTCGTCTCGTTCAAAATGTCTTATCTGCCGTTGCCCAATTTGACAGGGAAACCATCGTCGAAAGGGTCAATGCAGGTATTGCAGCTGCTAGGGCGCGGGGAGTGAAGTTGGGACGGCCCCGCAAGCTGGATGCATTACTGCCCGAGGTTAAACGCCTCTCCCTAGAGGGAATGAGTGGTCGCAAGATAGCTGACCACCTCAAGATTCCTGCCGGTTCGGTATTTCATCTGCTTGGAAGAGTAAATGCCAATCAGGAAAAAGAGCTACAGCCAGTCTAAATTAACCCCCAAAAATAAGAAATCACCCAATGAAAACAGCGTCTCAGTTAAAATATGCCAATTCCGATGTGGAAGTGCTATGCCATGTATTCCCAAACAATGATGCAGAGGTAAAGTACTCCGAAGAAACGGGATTCTTTATTGAAACATTCATTTATCAGAAGCGAGTAGGAAGAGCGTGGGAATCGATGGATGATAATGATTGTTCGATTCCGGGTATTATCCTTGGCGAGGAAATTCCAGAGCTGCCTTTTGCCACCCGGAGACTTGTCACATATCGCCCGATCACACGCGATCAGGCTATGAGAATTCTTCTGGATGGGTTGCCAGACTTGGGAGGAATAATCAGCACGATTAACGATGCCCTTGATTCCTATGGGGTCGAATCTCTTCAGGGATAATTACGATGAGAATCACCGTTGACCTTCCAGATGTAACCCCAGCAGACATGAAACTCATGATGGATTACTGGGGTATGAATCAAACTGAAGTCATAAGAGCGGCCATTGGATCCTATCTGGATGTGGTCAGGGAAGACGCAATATCTGACAGTAATGGCATCTATCTGGATAGCCGTTCAGACATCGAGGATGCCCTAGGAATAAAATACCGAGGCGTTTCCTTGAATCACTCAGGTTCCGAATAACCGCTTAACCCGATCCAGCCATGACTAGCAAGATAGTAAGAGATACAGCAGCGAATCCAATGAAGAAAAAAAGAACACCAAAGAAATCGGCTACCAAACAAAAAGGACACGGTTACAGGGTGAGGGGAAACCTTATGGGATGCTACAAGACGAATGAGGTAAGAGCTATGGATATTCCTCTTGCTGAAGATTTCATCAGGAAACACATGGATCCTTCTACGGGTAGTTTTTATGGAAAGGAACTAGGTGAAGAATATGTTATTGCGTGGGCTAAAAACAATCTTCCCAAATCTACTTTTAAGGGGCTTTCAGATTCCCAAATCTTGAGGATTTCACCAGTTTCCAGATGGAAACAAATTGCTGCTTGGCTGGCATCTCTCATCCCTCATGATACTGACGCTTTGTTATTTGAAAAAGCGATATTAGAAGAAGAGATAAATTCGAGCATCATCACTGATCAAGATGAATATGCAGCAATTAAAGAACGCATAATATCAAAACAAAAAGATATAATCCATCCAAAGAACAAGAATAAAACAGCAATAATAGAAACTCACATTATAGAGCTGAAAAAAAGCATTAAGGAACTGGAGCAACCGGCAGGGTTAGATGCTGAAATCAAAAGGATCTCAGAAAAACTAAAGGTCAAATACTCTGATTCACTGGGAAAAAAACTATCCGAACTTAAGAAGGCAAAAAAAGTTAAGCTATCAAGAATACAAGAGATAGAAAAAGAACTCAGCGAGATGGAACCCAACGCCTCTACATCGGATATTCCCGGCCATGTGCCTCTAGCGGGTTCAGATCTTTCAGATCAAATGGCAAAAATAAAGTTTCGCAAAGCGCACTGGGAACTTCTGATTGAGCAGGGGGTTTTTGCAAAAGTTGGAAACCCAATTCAGATTACAAAGCTGGGCAGAGAATGGCTGGAATCTATCGCCATAAAAGGAGCAGACCGGCTATTGGAAGAATATTTTACCCCTTTCGATAATAAGAAATCACAGGGGTATTCAGTTGATGAAATCGAATTCCCAAACGATTCACATTGGAAAATTCTTACCTCGGAAACCATCGTAAATATTACCTTGGAGTGGCTGAAAGATAGGAATTCACTTGAGAACTTTATCTTATTCTTAATCCGATCATACAGGGATTTGAAGGCTTCTGATCATGGATTAAAGGTAGGAACCGCACTCCTATTGCAACAAAATGATTTTAAATCAGAGTGGGATAGATTCAACAGACTAGCGGTGGCAACAGGCAAGAAAATATCGGAAGACAAGGCCAGCAGACTCAAGGCAGCTATAAGACATCCCAAATAGTGAGAGCATAAAAGCCTCGTAAATAATGGAGCAAAAAAAAGCTCCCAAGAGTTGGAGTCAGCATATTGATAGCGTATTTGGGTGAAGGTATTTTGGGTGAAAGAAATCAACCAACCAAAATACCATGTTCAACTACAATCCATCCCCCAACCGAGTTGGGGATCTATTACAAAACTCCGCAGCAGTTTCAGCGGATATTACAGCGCAGGGTTCAAAAGCTCTATCAAGGGGCATTGAGCAAGGATCTGCCGGAATTGCTGATGCGCTTCAGGAATTAAATCAATATCACCAGCAAGTCAGTCAGGCCCAAGGCGCATTGCGAATGGCAAAGGGGTTTGAAGATTCTCCGGTGATTGATTCCAACGGGAATCCACAGCTTGATTCAAATGGTCAGCCGGTAATGAACAGGGGATTACTTCCAGCTGGGTTCTCAGATAATCTGCTTCAACAACCCGGTTGGCAACAAATCGGTGCCGTAAGGAGTCTATCCCCCATGATCAACTCGGTAAGCATGATGAATTACCGAAACGGAATGCTGGGAGTAAAACAACAGAATGCCGATACCTTTGCCGCAAGGCACCAGGGAGGGGATTCCGATCTAATGCCAGTTCAATAATTGGAAATAATCACATGAACTCTTCCACTTTAGAAATCACTCCAGAAACACTTGCTCTCCTGATTTCAGGAAAAGCAGGATCAAATGATGCTTCTACCATTACTGCTGCCGATCTAGACAATCTGTCCAAAATTACCCAACTGCAATCCGCAGCAAATACCGCTAATCCTACAGCAGCTGATCTGGGGTTGATTTTGCCGCAGAGGGATAATGCGCAAACTCAGATGCCATCACCGTCTGATTTCGCTTCATTGCAGCCAGCAGCCCTGTATCAGCAAGCACCACCAAATCTGGATGCAGCCTATCTGTATGCGCCAACGCCTGCTACACCTACGGCAGCTGATCTTTCTGCAATTTCAAATAGTGATCCAAATGGTTTTATATCCTCGGATATTCCCTCATCACCCGCCTCAACTTCATATCCCATACAAGACCCATCGACGCTTGGCGCAGGGCAGATTCCAAACCAACCGGCTGCTGCACAAGGGCAAGTAGTACAGGGGCCGGATGGCAACCCTTTAGTGCTCCCACCAAATACAGGCGCAGATAACACATTCGCCGGTCAACAACCTGCCCCCGCTGTGAACCCCGGAAAAGATGGGGGCGATTCACAAACGGATGGTCAATCCACTGCGCCCGGTTTTTGGAGCTTCTACCGTTCGGTTACTGGTTTTCCAAAGGGAACATTGGTTCCCCAGAAGCATGTTTTAGATATGCAGAAAATGTATGCAGAAACATTTCTGAAAGCCAAAAATACCCCTCCAGCTAGAATGGTATCCGTTAATGGCCACCAGTGGATCCAACAGGGGAATACACTTTTACCAGCAGATCAGAAGCCAGTTTCAACACAGCAGATAGAGCTTCCAGATGGAACGCTCGCTCGGTATGTGACTGATTCCAATAGTCCGGACTATTTGAAAGCGCAGCGGGTTTATGACGCTTCTACTGGTCAACCTCTAAGAGTACAGACCGCCAGCAATCGTCCTGTTGCACCGACTAGAATTCAGCTCAATGATGGTACGATAGGAATGGCATCCAGTGATGGCTATTTTCAGCCCGTAACGGATGCTAGCGGAAACATAATTAAAGGCAGATTGCCGGGTATGGCAGCACCGGTTGCGGTAGCAGCACCTACTCCTTATTCAAATCCCAATGCTGGCAGTATAGACGCATCCTCGATGTCTCCAGAAGCCATCAAGCAGGCTTACAAAAGCGGCCAACTCTCGCGCCAAGCCGCTCAAAATATGTTGATCAGAGTTCACGGATACCGTCCATAATCATGAATGGATCCACATTCCCAATAGAGGAATCCAAGAATTCTGATAGCCCTTCTGCTTCTGATTTTTTGGGTTCTGATCAGGCAGCAGGAACCAATGCTTCTTATGAATACAGCAATCCATCCACATTAAGTGCCGATGCATTTCTAAATTCCCAAGACGGAATCGATGGAACCAATTCTACCTCCACAATCCTTCGTGCGGTAACTCCTGCTACAATTTTCACTGATGGAAATAGCGGCGCAGCTCCGCTGAATGGCTCCAGTGCTTCCATGGTAAGCGCACCCGCTGATCCAGAGGGAACCGATGATCTTCAGAATGTGAAGGATGCCACGGCCATGACGGGTCATCTGATGCAGATCATTGGTGGTAAAGCTCTCGATTTTGTTGGTCAAGGTCTGCATTCCCTTGGCAAGACAGCGCAAGGAATGGGATCAGGTGAGGGGATGGGATGGGCGCAGATGCCTGGAGATGCTCCTGTCACTCAAATCGGTGCTGATATTCACAAGGCTGCATCTTCCATCGTCAATGCTGATCCGGTATTGAAGGATTCATGGATCGGGCAAGCAGCTGGGGGATCAGGAACAATGGCCGGGATGGTCGCCACTTCGCTTATCAATCCCACTTCTGCCGCTGCTCTCTTTGCGGGTGGATCCGGCGAGGAGTTAGCCAATGCCGCCGAAAAGGACGGACAACCGCCCGAAGTGGTGGATCAGGCCCGTAGTATTGGCACTATTTTAGGGGCAGGAGCAGCGGCCATACCACTAGGGCAACTGTCCAAAGTCTTTTCCCGGTACAATATCAACCCTTATGTGCGTAGTCTGGCTGATGGCCTGATGGAAGTGCTACCCCAAGCATCAATCCAAAAGAGGCTTCTATACACCGGTATTGAGGCAGCAAAATCAGGCTCCCTAGGTGCTACCGTCGGGGCTGGCTATCAGCTAGGCATGAATGCCGTCAATAATGCCACTACAGGCCCAGCGGGGCAGGTGCCATGGAATCAGAATGTGGGGCAGACTGCTGCCATGTTTGTCATTCCATCCATGATTGCCGGTGGTGTAGCACCCTGGCAACGCGCTGGAACGGTCTTTGATTGGGAACCATTCATCGATCAGCCGGTAAATGTCACGACTTCACAAGCACCCGTTGCTGAGATTTCTTCAGGTAGTGATCTCGGGTATAGAGACCCCTCTTCTCAATCAGAAACATCATCTCCAGTACCCGTAGATATACGAAATGATGTAGCGGTTAACGGCATATCCGATGCTGCCGCTCCGGCTTCTCAAAGCGCATCAATGTATCTAGAGGCCGGTGAATCAGCCCCCGCCTTATCTTCTCAAGAAGGTGTGGAATCAACCCCCACGGCCCCAAAGGAACTAGGAGCTACTGGTGGGGCAATGAGTTTCCTTGATGCTCCAGCATTGAACTATTCAGATTATGCGTTACAATCGCTCCGTGAAAGCGACAACCCAGAGTTCAAAATCCTTGCCGAAGCTATCGGCAACGATCCAGCGTGGGGACTATCTCGCAGAATCAGCTCGACGCAGGCAAGTAATAGCACAGACGCATCAACTTCTGGCAATCAACTCAAAGCGCAAGTAGCAGAGTTAGAGTCCTCCCTTCCTGAAATTGATCTTTCGGATTTGGAGCCTGTTGGTGGAGGTAGTGAGCATGATGTATTTACTGATCCATCGCGCCCTGATTCGGTAATAAAAACTACATTGCCGGGAGAGTTTGGGGGGATCATTCCTGATGAAGGAGGCCGAGGTTCTCTTCCTTCTGAGTACTTTGAGAGGGTAGCCATCTCAAATGCTCTCCATGGCGATCATATCGAAATCATTGGTAGGAAGGGGTCTGGGAATAAGATGCAGATTGTCACACGACAACCTTGGGTTGAGCATCATTCCGTTAACGGAGTCCCATCGGTTGTTCATGATGAGGAGATTCAGAAGGTAATGAGGGATGCTGGATTTTCCAAAGTGGACAAGATGGAAAATGCATATGACCACCCTGCTGGAATAAGGGTTTATGATGCCGGGATAGGAAACATCATTCGCTCCCAAGATGGCACAATTCGGCCCATCGATGTGATGCCTTTATTTCGCCCAGAAGCAGCAGCGAAATTTTCAGCAATCCACTCCGCTAGATATTGGCGTCCTCAGGCGAGTAATGCCGAAGCCTTAACTCCTACGCCCGAAGCGATCCTGAGTACCGCCAAGGGAGCATATAACACACAATCAAACAATTCAATCAGAGAGACGCCAATTGCAGCTCATGGGGTATCTGATACGGAATTCCCGCAGCCAGAAAACTATCAATCAGGTGGTGTACCCTCCTTCAAGGAACAACAGAATTCCCATGAATCTTTAAAAGCAGCATCTCAGGCCAATCAAGCATCAGTTCAGAATGCTTCAAATCATTCGCAAGGAATCTCCATGGATTCCAGTTCATCCACTGATGGACAGCAAGCCATTCAGGACGGCCCCAAGCTCTGGAATGGCAAAATCCGTACAGGGTTATCTGGTTGGATTCATGAAAAGACCCTTCCGTTTAAGAAGAACTTCTTTCCCACTTCCATTGATGAATCAGCATCGCATATTGCCAACATCATCAGAGAACAGAATGGAATACGGGCCAATGTGGTCGCGCAGGTAGATCATGCCTTGGCGAAGTGGCGGGATCAGTTTGATAAAACACCCGTACCAAGTGGCTGGAAGCCTTCAGTAATTCAAAGTTTTGACCCGGTAACGGGTCAAACCATCTCTGTTTTGGATCCTTCTGTGCCCCTCCCTCATAATTTTGCACTAATCGACGCTATCGACCGTGGTGATATTCAAGACCTTCCTCAACCCCTTCAAGATCTGATTAGCCAATTCAATAAGGTTCAGGATCAAGGTATTGAGATTGCTAGGGCCGCAAATCCTGATGCGCTTCCTCAATTACGAGCGAACTACTTCCCAAGATGGTGGAGGAATCTGAAGGAAGCAGTGAGCTTTTACGGAGCATCCAAGAGACCACTAGAGGGAAGCAAGGGTTTCATGAAGCAGCGCACCATCGCATTCTTCAGAGATGGATTAGCAAATGGGCTTATCCCAATGAGCAATAATCCAGTAGATTTCTGGTTGTTCAAGATTGGTGAGATTTCGCGGTATGCAATGGCACAGACAATCTTGCAGCAATCCACTGCTGCCGGGATGAGAAAGTTTGTTGGTATTTTTGAAAAGCCTCCCGAGGGATGGGGTAAGGTTGACGACAGGACCAGCACCGTAAATGCCCCTCCATTTGTTACGGTGCATGAGGCATTTGACATGCAGCTTCGGAATGGTGCCTTGGATCTGATCAGAAAGATGGGTTGGAATTATGAGCGCACACTCAAAAATCTGAAAGCGAAGGGATTTGAGCAGAATGTCTGGGGATTCTGGAGACCAAGTGATCAAGCAATAAAGGTGAGGAATTTCACTGGTGATCTGACCCTCTTTCATGAAATCGGCCATGGTTTGGATCATACTTTTCACCTTTCGGAATATCTCGATTCCAGGATTCCAAAAGATATTCAGGAGACCGAACTAAAGCGGCTTTCCGATGCCAGAAATCCGAATCCCGGTTCCGGTAAGTTTGGATCCAGCTATATCAACTCTAGATCTGAGCGGATGGCAGAAATTACTGCCGCATACATTCACGCCCCACAATTACTTGAGGAGGCCGCTCCTTTGGTATCGTCAGCATTCAGGCAATTTCTGACCGATCATCCAGAGCTGCACGACTTCAGAGATCTTCGCCCTGGACTAGAAAGAGGGGCACAAGAAGTACAAATTCCTGTTCATGGAGTAGTGACTCTTGGCCACTATTATATGCCAGATGGAGCGGCTCAAGTGCTCAATAATTTCCTGTCTCCGGGACTTGGAAGTAATGGGTTGTATCGAGGTTTAAAGTCTATTTCCAATCATCTGAACATGGCTCAGCTTGGATTCTCAGCATTCCATCTTGGGTTCACCTCGATCGATGCATCCATTTCACAAGCATCGATAGGGCTTTCTTATCTTCTCCAGGGTAAATTTGGAAAGGGAATCCGCGAGTTAACTGAAGCACCAATAGCTCCAATTTCTAATTGGTGCAGAGGTTTAGCCCTTCAAAAGGCAATGCTTAACCCATCCATCTCAAGCGCATCCATGCGTTATCTTGCAGATTTAGCAGTCAAGGGAGGACTGCGTGCAACAGTAGATCCGTTTTACAAATCAGAAATGAAGCGTGCACTTCTTCGCAGTGTCGCCTCCATGACTTCAAATCTGAAGAGCATGAATGCCAAACATGCCGCAAGTGATGCTGTAGCAGTACTATTGAAGTCCATACCCGCCCTGAATGAATCACTGATGAGCATCATTTCTGAGGGGATTGTTCCAAGACAGAAGCTTGGAGTTTTTGCCAAATTGATGGAGGAAGAAATGCAACGACTTGGGCCAGATGCTTCTAGTGAAGCTCTCCGTGCTGCTGCTGCTAGAGCAGCGGACACAACGGAAGATCGTCTCGGTCAGGTCGTTTACGATAATTTGTTCATGAATCAGGTTGCCAAGGATGTCCTCAAGTTGGGATTCCGTTCTTATGGTTGGACGATGGGAAAATATCGCGCCCTGGGATCCGCAGCCGGGGGATATACTAGGGCCGCAAAAGATATTTCAATGGGAAAATATCCGGTGATAACTCCTCAAATGACATATGTACCGGCACTCATTGTGGTGGTTGCCATTATTGGAGGCATTACCCAGAAGATACTATCGGGCAAAAATCCCGAATCTTTGGAAGATTGGATTATGCCAAGAACAGGAAAACTTGACTCTAACGGTAGGGAGCAACGCATTACTCCTCCAAGTTATCTGAAGGATATGACATCCGATTGGCATGATGTGCCCAATCTTAAAAAGATGGGAATATCGCTATTTCACAAGCTAAACCCTGCCATTTCTATCCTGTGCGATATGCTCAACAACAAGGATTTCTATGGTACTGAAATCAGACACGATACCGATCCCGCTTGGAAACAGGCTCTTCAGATGTGTGGATACCTTGGAAAGAGCTTTGTGCCATTCTCAGTTACTGGTGCAGTGAAGCTTGCCGAAACTGGAGCATCCCCAGATCAATTTATTTTGCCGTTCATTGGATTCGTGCCAGCAAAAGCAGCTCTTACAATGAGTCCGGCAGAATCAAGGGCAATGGATCTGTATGTAGGAACACTTCCATCCGGATCCCGTACTCAGTCTCAAACGGATCACTCAAAGCTAATCGGACAGATCCGCGCAACCATGCGTCAGGATCCAGCAAAGGCCGAACAAATGATCACTCAGAATTATGGCAAATTGAGCGGTGCCGATATTGGCCGAATTCATAAAGATCAAGGCATACCAGTAATCTGCGCTCAAGTATCAAGACTATCCCTGGAACAAGGAATGAGCGTATTTGACCTTGGAAACTCAATGGAGCGCAAACAGCTTGCGCCAGTGCTTTGGAGGAAGTTGGCCACAGCAGTAAACAAAAATACAATTCCTCCAGATACAGCATCAGTCTACTCAAAAACTCTTTCTGGGGCAGTCACAGGAAGTGAACACTAAAACCACAATCGACATGAATTCCACGAGCAACACACGCAGCATCCCACATAAACCATCAACCGAAGCCTACATCAGCACCAAAGGCTTTATTTGCATCAAGCAAGAGGACATTGGGGGCGATCACAGCATCCTGCTCGATACGCACGATGTTCCAAAAGTAATCCTCTGGCTCCAGGAACTACTGAAAGAGCGGCTTTCAACGCCAGATTGTGAATATGAAAAGGCTTAGTACCGGCCCCATGGCCAAAGCTCCGAGACTCACTTTAGAGGAAGAAATTTTTGGACGGAAGCTGCCTCCCTCTTCAAAAATACCTGAAGGCATGATCTCAGCGAAGATTCAGTCGATCGCACAGAAGCAGAAAGAATTTGCAGTGATTGAATGCGGTAAAGTTTTTCTCTTTTACAAAGGTAAAGTGATGAGGGCATTTCCATTGAGCAGACTCAGGAATCTAGAAGGACTCAGTAAGGAATTGTGCTATTTATCGAATAATCCCTTCTTTTCAATCGATATTATTAGGAAGCTGTCGATTGCCCTAGATGAGTCTTAGAAATAGGAAAGGAGGGTAAAACGACCAAAATGACGGGGGGTATGACATACTTTCTGACCCCCTCTGTCACTGAATAACCCCTGATAGAATGAGGGTTTGCAGCGATTGATGACGGAGTGACGGACTATTTGTGATTTTGAATCCTTTTGGCAGTAGAGTGATGGATTTTAGGAAGTTCCAATAACCATTTTATCTGCCATTTTACTGCGGTGAGAATCGGCTAAATGCCCATATACTTTTCCAATTAGCACCCCTCCATCCTTGTGGCCTACCCACCGCGCTATAGTCATAAAATCAATTCCAGCCATCACTCCATAAGAAATGAAGTAATCGCGCAAATGATGGAATCCGAATTTGGGCAGACCTGCGGCTTTTCTTACAAGCATCATGCTTTCTCTCAGGCTGAATGCCCTGATGTCTTTCTCACCCCTCTGAGGGCTTGGGAACATCCATTCTGAATCTGGAGCTTTTCGCAACTCCATCTCTTTAAGAATCGCCTCAAGTTGGGGATTGAAATCAATAGCTCTAGCCTCGCGGTTTTTTGTGAAACCACCTTTCCCAATGGATGGCTTTGAGGCATCGAAATCCGCAGGGGCACCGATCCATAGCTTCCTTCCTTTCCAATCCACATGATTCCATCTGAGGGCAAGGCTTTCGTTGATGCGAGCACCACAGTAGGCAAGCACCTTGAATAAATCCCGCAGCTGAACCCCGTTTTTCGTAACTGGGGTTTTATCCTCCTTGAGTGCCGTGCATTTTTCTAAAAGCAGCTCAAAGTCGGCAGGGGTAATCAGCTCACGGACAGGAGCAGGAGAGGCTTTGTAACGAGGGAATCTGGGTAGAGCTGTAAGATGCCCGGATTCAATAGCGGCCTTGAGCGCATTGTTGAGCACGATCAGATCGAGCTTTACTGTGCGAACCGAGCACGGGCCGTAGGTCTTTCCTCCCAAGGTAAAACCCCGCAACCGCTCCTCGCAGTATTTTTTGATTAGAGGCGTATTGATCTTCTCCAGCTTCACTGTCCCCAAATATTTTCTCCACATTGCCAACACCCTGCTTTCCTTGACCTGCGTCCCGGCCATCTTTAGCTTCGATGTTTCTAGAGCCTCATACTCATGCGACCATTTTTCAAAGTTCATATTGCGACCGGCAACAGGGAGGGAATTCTCCCTGCGCTTGTGGCGCAGTATCTCCAGGGCTTCCTTGGCTGCATTGAGATCGTTTACAGGCTGATCATTGGCATCGAGGAGACGAAACCTTCTGGAGGCCGTACGGCCATCCTCCAGAACGCACCAGACAGATCCGTAGTAGGTTTTGCCGCGAAGGTAGATGGACTTTACTTTTCGACGGCGGGAATCAAGTACAGGGAGGAAAACTTGCTTTCTTTCTTTTTCAATGTCTTTCACTGTATTGAACTTGCACTATCTCTTGCACTATTGCAATCAAGATCTTGCTTAATATCTGTAAGTGCTTGCATATCAACTTATGCCGACTTGGCGAAATGGCAGACGCAAAGGACTTAAAATCCTTTATCCCGAAAGGGGTGTGTGGGTTCGAGTCCCACAGTCGGTAGGAGTTTATCAGGGCCTGAAGCTGAAAAAATACTTGCACGGCGTAAAAGTATAATATACCGAACAGATGTACGGTATATGAACTTAACACAACGACAGAGTCAGATTCTTGCCTTCATCCGTGATTGCGCCCAGGAACGTGGGGGCATCCCTTCGTTGCGAGAGATCATGGAGGAATTCGGTTTCAGTTCCACAGCCACCGTGGCGAGTCATCTGGATCTTCTGGAGAAGAAGGGAGCCATCAGCCGTCAGGCAGGCCGTTCCCGAAATATCATTTTAAAGGATTTCGCACCGCGTCACCATGATCAAGGAAAGCAATTGATGGAGGTTCCTGTGTATGGAATGATCCCAGCGGGAATTCCAGAAGGTCAGGAACAGGAATCGGGGCGCAGCATTTCAGTGGATCCGGGAACAATCAACTTGCCATCAAAGGCCAAGACCTTTGCCCTTGAGGTGAGGGGAGACTCCATGATCGGAGCCGGTATTCTGGATCGCGATCTGGTCATTATGGAAATCATCCAACCACGTCATCGTGATATCGTAGCGGCCCTCATCGATGGCGATGTGACTCTTAAACGGTACCTAATCGAGAAAGGTGTTCCATTTCTTCACGCTGAGAATCCGCTCTATCCCGACTTGATTCCCGCTCAGGAACTCCTGGTTCAAGGAGTCTTTAGGGCTCTGATACGGATCAATCGCTAAAATCCATCCCCTCCAATTATCATGAAAAAAATACATGCATCACCCTTCAATGAAGATCTGTGGCAGTGGGCGGCTGATCAGAAAATTAGGACTTCACTCTCAAGATGCTCTAGGCAGAAAAGCAGACGAGGCATTCCGTCGATCACAGATGCGTTATTGACCCGCATCCGGGCGATCCTGAAGAAACACCTCTGATATCATCATTAGAATTCAGAGCAGCGTTTCCTCAGAGCAGTGCATCCCTAGTATCCGACATGCCCAATCTTGGTCTTGCCACGGAAGATCCAGTAAATACTGGCAGTGTATGCAAGCACAATCGGCACGCCGATCACAGCGATGACAAGCATGTTGGCCAGTGTCTTCTGGGATGAGGCTACATTGTAGATAGTGAGGCTGTTTGCGGGATCTGGATGGGAGATCACCAAGTTTGGGAAATAGGAGATTCCCAAGACAGCCATGAGCAGCACCATGGTAAGGCAAGATGCCAGAAAGGCCCTCATTTCATTACCAGATCGGATGATTCCAGGAATGGATAGGGCGACAACGATATTCAGAATTAGAACCGCAAACCCATACGGGCGACTTCTCATCACTCCAAGAAGATTCGGACATTCAAAGAAGGTGTCCAAATTAAAGAGGATGAAGAGCACGAGGAAGGCCCCAATGAGCCATGGAACCCAACTCCGGATTTCTGCCTGAAGAGTACCCTCTGTTTTCAATACCAAGTAGATGGCTCCATGCATGGCAAACAGGGCCACCACTGTGAGACCGAGAAGGAGTGAATAGGGGTTGAGAAGTCCAAGGAATGTGCCTGCGTAATCTCCTTCGGCATTCAGAGGAATCCCCCTGGTGATATTTCCCATGGCAACCCCGATCAGTAACGCGGCCAGAAAGCTGCCGACGCTAAAGGCTATATCCCAAGCTTGGCGCCATGTCTTGCCAGTTTCCTTACTCCTGAACTCAATGGCAACCGCCCTGAAAATAAGCGCTACAAGAAGCAGCATGAAGGCATTGTAAAATCCCGAAAAAACCGTGGCATAGGCACCGGGAAAAGCAGCAAATAGGGCGCCACCACCTGTGACGAGCCATACTTCGTTACCATCCCATACCGGGCCTATCGAATTGAGCAGAATGCGACGGTCATGGTCGGTTTTAACAAAAAGGTGGAGAATGCCCACGCCAAGGTCAAATCCGTCAAGGATCGCATATCCGGTGAACAGGACTCCAACTAGGATGAACCAGACAGTATTAAGATCGGGTAGTTGCATGATATTGTATAAAGTTAGGCGCGTGCTTGTTTGGAAAACAGATCTTCGGGATCGACGCCAGGAGCCAGTGTATGGCGGCCTTCATCATCATCAGGACCATGCTGGATCTTCTTGTTGAGGAGATAAATAAAGGTGATGAAAAGGAGGATGTAAATCAGGGCAAAAAGGATGATTGAGAAAACCACCTGATTGGCCTGCACAACTCGGGAAAGTCCGTCGGATGTACGTAGGAGGTTATAGACAATCCATGGCTGGCGTCCGATCTCCGCAGTAAACCAACCAGCCTGATTGGCAATTTGCGGTGCCAATACCGAGAAGACCAGAACCCAGAGAAAGGCTCTCACAGCGGGTAGATCCGTACGGAAGAGAAGTCCGTTGCGCAGCAGAAGAAGCGATATGAAAGCGAGGGCGAAGATGATCGATCCAATAATGATCATGACATGATAGAACTGAAAAGTCGCACCAACCATTGGCCAGTATGTGGGGCGAACCTTGGCAAGTTCCCCGGTGCTCATGCCGGGATGTCGTGCGGCCAGGAACGCATCGTCGGGGAGTTCATTGAGTCCGATAACCGGAGTCCGGAAATTGTGGAAACTCAGGAAACTCAGCAGACCAGGAATCTTTGGCCCGATGGTCTCACGTCTGTTCTGATCGACATACCCGAAGAGGGTCATCGGTGTGGACTCAACGGTTTTATAGACGCCCTCCATCGCGGCAAGTTTGATCGGCTGATTGCGCACAACCCCCCGGGCCGTGACATCCGCGCTCACCATTTGTAAGATGCTTGTGACAGAGGCAAAGATCACCGCAACGGTAATTGAGGCTTTCGCAAACTTCTGATGTTTGCCCTTAAGTAGATACCATGCACTGATGCTGATGATGAGGAACGCTCCCGTGAGCCATGCGCCGAGGACGACATGGGTAAGCCGTTCCATGGAAGAGGGGTTTAAGACCATAGCCCAAAAATTATCCACGACAGCGCGGACATGACCCAAATCCTCAGCCTGAACGATGTAGCCCGAGGGAAGGGGTGTGTGTATGCCGTTGGCAATTTTTTCGAGATGAAATCCGGCAGGTGTCTGCATCCAAGAATTTGCGACGACGATCCAGATAGCACTGAAATGCGCGCCGAGAGCCACCATGCAAGTGGCAAAGAAGTGCATCTTCGGACCGACCTTGTCCCATCCGAAAAGTAGCAATGCAAGGAATCCTGACTCCAGGAAAAAGGCAAAAATCCCCTCGGCAGCCAAGGCACTGCCAAAAATATCACCGACAAATCGAGAATAGGCCGCCCAGTTGGTTCCGAATTCAAACTCCATCACGATGCCGGTGGCGACACCGATCGCAAAGACCAGTCCGAAGACCTTTGTCCAGAAATGCGCAAGCTGATGGAAGAGGGGATTTTTGGTCTTGATGTAGATCCCCTCCATGATGACCAGCAGGACACCGAGTCCAATCGTCATGGGTGGATAGATGTAATGAAAGGCTACAGTCAGTGTAAACTGGATGCGGGATAGAATTTCAACGGACATAACACCGCAGATGTAAACACCGCAGAGGGGCGTTTTGCAACAGAAAAAGAATTATCGTTCTTTAATGTTAGTTATTGTAATACAAGATTGGTAATTCCTGAAAGAACACCGGGAAATCGGAGCAACCTAGGGATGACAAAATGAGCCAGCCTGGGATTTTGAGAGAGAAGACGGGTTAGGTGATTCACCCACAGCTTGCCTCGATAGAGTTCTTTATGCGCTGCAATGTATTTCCTTTCCTGTTCACCGAGAGCGGTCTCACGGCGTGATGATAAAATCTTGGCGAGCATTGTACCGGACTGAAGAGCAAAGGCTATTCCTTCCCCGGTAAACGGCTCAACCACCCTTGCGGCATCGCCGCAGAGATAGACACCGTCACGGGCCACACTGCGCGGATTCGATCTGCTGATCGGGGAGATGCTTCGCCAGGCGATTGCCGAACTGACCTGATAGCGGACTTCCGCCTCCTTGCGCAGTTTGCGCATGGTTCCGGCATTGGAGACCAGACAGAGATTTGCAATTCCGTTTCCAAGATCGGCAATCCCACCATAGCCATTGTGATAGAGATGCATTTCCAGTGCCCCTCCATATCCCGCAGGGTGAGGAATATGAGTCTGTAATCCAACCCGGTCATCCCGTCTGGGAGCAGAAAGCATGCGAAGATATCTCGCCACGGTAGAGTTGCGTCCGTCGGCAGCCACAATTTGCGGAGCCCTGCCGATTATCCCATGCGAGGAGGTGACTTCCCAGAGAGTTCGCAAACGTTGGAGGCTGGTAATGGTGGTGCCGTCTTGGAATTCCACCCCTTCTTCTTGGGCGCGCTCTGTCAGTAGGGCGTCGAACTCACGCCGTCTGACCACCACTTCTTGTTGGCCTTGAGAAAGTGGCAACTCAATTGTATGTCCCCCTGCGACCGAAAACCGAATAGCCCGAACCGATGAGTTGGGCAACTCCTGAACACGGGAGGATAAACCTAGCCGCTCGAGCACGGGCCAGGCGGAGGGATTCAGGCAATCTCCGCAGACCTTGTCCCGTGGAAAACGGGAGGAGTCGATCATGAGAACCTTCAATCCTTTTTCCGCGCAATGAATGGCACAGGAACTTCCCGCAGGCCCCGCCCCGACAATGATGAGATCGTACGTTTTCACACGAAGGTCTCCGAGACTGTATCCGCGAGAAGCCTTCCCTTGCGGGTGAGCACCCAGCGATCGGCTGTATTTTTCACGAGTCCTTGAAGTTGCAAGACAAGGAGTTCCTTCTCCCATGCCGCCACTTCATTGGATTTTACTCCCCGGAGAGTTCTCATGCCAAAGGCGGCCCGTTCCCTGTTTCTCAACGAATCGGGGAGGGGTTCCTCAAAATCAACGGCTGTTTTTCCATCAAGTGTGGTTTGGTTATAGATGCCAGTGTCCCGGATATTGCGCCAGCGGCGGAACCCAACCGTGGAAAAGGCGCTTGGCCCCAAGCCAAGGTAATCGCGGCCCTGCCAATAGGCCTCGTTGTGCTGTGCCTCCCTACCAGTACGGGCATAATTGGAGACCTCGTATTGACTGTAGTCCGCCTCGTTCAGTAGGTGTGTTGCAAGCTCGAACTGATCAGCCTCCAAACCCTCGTCGGGATGCATTTCCCCGGTGCCAAGCTTTTTGAAAAAATCCGTATCCTCTTCGTAAGTCAGGCCGTAAGCGGAGATGTGTTCGGGAGCAAGACTAATGCTTTTTTCCAGGGTGCTGCGCCAGGACTCTATCGTCTGGCCAGGCACTCCAAAAATAAGATCGATGGAGAGATTCTTAAACCCGGCTTCACGGAGCAGATGAAAGGACTCCTCGGCTTTCTGCGCGTCATGAGTCCTTCCCAGGGTCGTCAATACCGCATCATCCCATGACTGAACCCCCATGCTGACACGGTTTATTCCCGCATGACGAAGGTAAATGGCCTTGTCCAGCGCGACAGTCGCCGGATTCATTTCAATCGTCCATTCCTCCACCGCTGAGAGATCGAGATATTCATGAAAGCCAGACAGAAGTTTTTCAAACTGGGCAAGCGAAAGAGCGCTGGGAGTTCCACCCCCAAAAAAAACACTCCTCGGACGGAGTTCTCCTTTCCATGCCGATACCTCCTTCAGAAGCGCATCCAGAAATGTCTCCACGCGATCACGCCCCGCCGACTCCTTGTAGAAGGCACAATACGGGCAAATATTAGGGCAAAATGGAATGTGTACGTAGAGATGCTCGATCATTGACGACTTCGGTATTCAAACTGTCTGTTCCATTCTTCTTAAGGGAGTGCTAAAAATCTTCGCGTGGCGGTTTGCAGGATGATAGTTATTTGTTTCATTCAATGAAAAGACTTCCTTCCTTCCTGATTTTAGGAATCGTTTGCCTTTTCCCATGGTCGCTTGGTGCGGAACCATTATCATCCGCTCGCCCCGTTCCACCGTCTCCAGTTTCCTCATCATCGCCCAAATCCAATGTGAACAAAGGGGGAATGAAGTCTGCCGGCGAGCTCATTGCCAAACAACAGCCAGGGAAGATTTACCCTCAGTTTCAGGATCATTCTGCCCCAGAAGCCCTCGCCATTCTTGTCTCTCTTTCCAAGCAAAGAGCTTATCTGCTCGTCAATGGTCAGGTGGCTCTCGACACTCCCATCTCATCGGGCAAAAGGAACGGGTGGACCCACAAGGGGGAGTTTACCATTTTGGAAAAGGATCCCGATCATCATTCCACTCTCTATGGTGATTTCGTCAATGGAGAGGGAAAAGTTGTCCGATCCGGCATCAGCAGCAAACTTGATGCAGCACCGAGTGGCACACGCTTTCATGGGGCATCCATGAAATACTTCATGAGACTGACCCCGGAAGGAATTGGAATGCATGTTGGAATCCTTCCAGGATATCCGGCCTCGCATGGCTGCATCAGGTTGCCTCTCGAGATGGCGCAAGCCATCTACAACAAGGTGTCAGTCAACACACCGGTGACGGTAACGGATTAAAAAAACCCACGGTTACAGGTTGAAATCGTTGGAGGCAAACATCTCCATATGCTGCTCAAATTCGGATTCCGTTGAGCTGAAGCTTCGCGAAGGTGCATTGAAAGAAGTATGTTGCAACAGAAGGATGAAAGCTGCCGCCACACCTGCCAGGGGTAGCGGGAGTATCCAGCGAACCTTATGCAGAGGGGCAGGCAGAAAGGCAAGAACCCCTCTCTCTTGTGGCACCCCAGAAGCTCTGGCTGAGACGCGGGCGGCAAACCATGGGGATTCCTCACAGGGGTGAACTCTGGCATCTTCGGAGAGAAGTCTCCAGAGATCATCCCTCTCCTCTGACAGGGAAGGGGAACCCGTAATTTGTTTTTTATGCTCACTCATGGTGTTGATATCTCTCCAAACACCATAAATGAGAAAAAGTTGCAAAAATTATCCAATCTTGAGACTGATCCGATGCAGAGAGTCACAGTCTGCCGCATCCGTATGATCAGACATCCTTCGGCTCAAGGAATCCCTCCAACTGGCGCAGACGGGTTGGGTGACGCATCTTGCGAAGAGCCTTCGCTTCGATCTGTCTAATGCGTTCACGGGTGACCTTAAACTGCTTGCCAACCTCTTCGAGTGTTCGGGAATAGCCGTCCACCAGGCCGAACCGTTGCTCGAGAACCTGTCGTTCGCGCTCAGTAAGGGATTCCAGGACATCCTTGATCTTGTCTTTCAGGAGGACGATGGCCGCCATGTCAGCAGGATTTTCAGCCGATTTGTCCTCGATGAAATCCCCGAAGCTTGTGTCGTCACTGTCTCCGACGGGTGCCTGCAATGAAATAGGCTGTTGAGCCATCTTCAGCACTGCCTGAACACGCCCTACGGGAAGCTGGATTTCATCAGCGATTTCCTCGGCGGAGGGCTCTCTGCCATATTCCTGAACAAGCTGTTTCTGGACTCGGATCAGCTTGTTGATCGTCTCGATCATATGTACCGGAATACGGATCGTACGAGCCTGATCAGCAATCGATCGGGTGATCGCCTGACGGATCCACCATGTGGCGTAGGTAGAGAATTTATAACCGCGGCGATACTCAAATTTTTCCACCGCCTTCATTAGTCCCATGTTTCCCTCCTGAATAAGATCGAGGAAGGAGAGACCGCGGTTGGTGTATTTCTTGGCGATTGAAATGACAAGCCTCAGGTTGGCCTCGACCATCTCAGTCTTGGCACGCAGGGCATCGCGGAAATGTTTCTTGAGAGTGCGATGACGATCATGGAACTGCTCGATACTCATCCAGTTCTTGCGATGCGCCTCGTCGATCTGTGCCGACAGCGACCCGATGTGCCGCTTCTGCTGGGAATCGGGGTTCTTGGCGGCGGCATGTTTCTGATGTTCAGCGCGAAGCGACTGCAGGCTCCTGATGTGCTCGTCGGCGTGAGTCACAAAATCCTCCACTATCTTCGATTTGAAAAAGAACTTGGGATAGACCTTCACCACTTCCTCAATGAGTTTTTCAAACTGATTGTGATCCTGCTGAGTGGGGGACTTCTTTGTTGGAGCAATCTTGGCCACATAGTGCTCTGAGACATTATCCGCCAGGCGTTGAAGTTGCTGGCTGAGTCGCGGAAGGAGTTTTAAGTAGCGTTCGCGGCTCTCAATTTTCTTGTCCTGAATGACGCGGTCAAAACGCTCACGGGAATCCAGTAGTCGTTGAGCCATGTCAAGATGAGCGTGCGCGATAAACCCGAAGCGATAGAGGACATCCTGCATCTGAAGTTCCGCCTCTTCGATGCGTTTGGAAATCTCTACTTCCTGCTCTCGGGTGAGCAGGGGAACCTGTCCCATCTGCTTGAGATACATGCGAACTGGATCATCTAGGATGTCAAGTCGGCCATCGACCTTCTCCTCTTTTTCGTCCTTCTCCTTCTCATCATCATCATCCTTCTTGACCTCTTTGACGCGATCCACTTCTGATGCGTCGATGATATCGATTTCGACGGCGCGGAGTTGTGCAAGGATGGAATCAATCGTCTCGGGATCATTCATCCCCTCAGGAAGATGCTCGTCGAGATCCTCAAAAGTGATATAACCCTGCTCCTTGGCCAGTTTCAGCAGTTCCCTGATTTTCTCCTGGAGGAGTTTCTGAGCTTCGGCTGCGTTGGCAGGGGCAAGACCGGAGATGGAAAGACTAAGACCTGTTTTTTCCTTTTTAGGAGAAAATTCCTTGGCAGCGGAGAGCGGCGCCTTTTTGACAGGAGCAGCCGCTTTGACTGGTTTGGCATTCTTGGCTGGCTTGACGGCTTTTTTCTTTGCCGGGGCTACAGATTTCGAAGCTGGCTTTGAAACTTTGGATGGAGGAGTCGCCTTTTTGACGGTTTTTGCTGGTGGCACACTCTTGCGCAAAGGCGATTTTGCCACCTTCTTTTTGGGCAACGGCTTGGTTGGTGGCTTTTTAACAGCCTTGGCCGGAGATGCCTTGACAGAAGCCTTCTGGACTCTGGCGGCGGGTTTTACGGTTTTTCCGGAAGATTTCCGGGACGGGGAAGTTTTGTGGTTTTTTTTCAACGGAGAGCAGGTAGAGCCTAGGGAGCCCCTAAGTCGCGGGCGTGGAAATTTCGTCGATCTTTGCCCTAAGGTCAAGTATCTCCTTGTTGATAGTAAGGATTCTCTCCAGGGAAAGCCCTGATTTATTGAGTTCCAGCTTGATGGAAAGTTCGCGTTTTTTGAGATTTTGGAGCTTTAACCGATTGATGGCATCCTGAACGGCCGCGAGAGGATCGGATGGGGTGATGGATGGCAGATGGTTCTTTTCTTTGGAGAATACCGATGCAAAAGCGCTATCTTTTGCACTGTTGGGTGAGTGGAGAATCTCATCCAGGATTCCCAGTTCAGGGTCTAGCTCCGAAGGAGTGGGGGAGGCGAGTGAGGAAAGCCATTCCCTTACTTCTTTCGAGTGAATGGCGAGTCGGCAGATCAGCTGTGTTGATTCCGATAAATTCACGCTGCCCGAAACCGGATCATCACTTTGCTCGTCATGTGGAATGATAGGATTCTTTCGTCCAGCTTCCATGAGGGCCTCGACCGATAGTCCGAGTCTGGAGGCCACATGGGATGCGGTCGTTTCCCTTAAAACCGCTTCCGGCAGGAGGGATAGATACGCTCCGAGCTTGCGGGCAACATTGGCTTTTTCCCGCGCGCCGAAATTTTCTTCGGCACGATTCATCTCCTTCCGGATGGTATGTTCAAAGAAATCCGTGGCTCCGTTAATTTGCTCTTGGAATACCTCGACACCTTTCTCTCGGATCAAGGAATCCGGATCCGAGCCTCCTGGCAGACTGGCCACCCTGACATCGATTCCAGCTGACAAGAGCGCAGGAAGAGACTTCTCGACGGCATTCTGCCCCGCCGTATCAGAATCAAAACAGAGGATCACCCGTTCGACAAATCTGCGAAGAAGCCGGGCTTGTTCATTCGTAAAGGCCGTTCCTTGCGGGGCTACCACATTCGTGATCCCATGCTCAAAAGCCGAAATCAGATCGATCTGACCTTCGAGAACAATTGCAGTCCCTGAATCGACGAGGGATCGCTTGCTCTTATCAAGCCCGAAGAGAACCCGTCCCTTTGAGAAAATCGGGGTTTCCGGCGAGTTGACGTACTTTGCTTCCCTCTCGGACTCACTGAGAATGCGCCCGCTGAAAGCCACCACTTCGCCGTAGTCGTTCCGGATCGGGAACATTAGACGGTCCCTGAAGCGGTCATACCCCCCCGTTTGATCACCCTCCTTGGATGTCAAAAGCCCCCCCTGAATCAACTCCATGCGAGTAAAACCCTTGCTTAATCCCCAAGTCCGGAAAACATCCCATCCTTCAGGAGCAAATCCAAGCTGCCAAGCCACCGCAATCTCCTTGCTCAATCCCCTTTTGCGGAGATAGGCGCGTGCATGTTCCGCATCCTGCGAACGCAGCAGTTTGGAATGATACCACTCAGCGGCCTCCTTGTGCAGTTCGAGTAGGCGGCTGCGCTGATCCCGGCGGGATTGCTCCTCGGGATCATTTTCTTCGCTCAGGACGATTCCGGCCTTCTGGGCAAGCCGGCGCACAGCCGTCGGAAAGTCGACATGCTCATAATCCATGACAAACCGGAAGACACCACCTCCGGCTCCACATCCAAAGCAATGGAATGATTGTCTGGAGGGATTCACATTGAATGAGGGGCTCTTTTCCTTATGAAAAGGGCAGAGGGCGCGGAAATTGGCACCGGCAGGCTTCAAAGGAAAATAACTTCCAATGATCTCCACGATGTTGCTCGCATCGGCGACTCGTTGAATACTCTCTTCGGCAATGCGTGGCATGGGGAGGGGATGATGAAAGATCAAAGAGGAATTTTGAAGGATGAAAAGCGGGTTGGAGAACCGTTGATTCAATCCCATGCTGACCGATGAAGAGAGTTAGGAAGTTTTTCCAGGTGTAAAAATACGGAGATAACTCTGTTCTTTAAATTGCTCCAAAATGAAACCCAGAAGAGAAGATTAACCTAAAACCAATTTCAGCGCAGATGCTGTTGCCATAAGGATGAGGAGCCATTCAAAAGAGGTCTGGGGGATTTTTCCCAGCAGCAGTTTTCCCGCGATCATCCCCAACGCCACGATGGGAAGTAGTACCAGATTCAAAGTGAGGGACGTCTTGGAAATAAGCCCCAGATTATAACTCAGGGGAACCTTGGTCAGATTTGTGATAAAGAAAAACCAGGCGCAGGTGCCGACAAAGGCCATCTTGTCCAATCGTCGGGCCAGAAGATAAAATGTCATCGCAGGTCCTCCAGCGTTGGCCATCATTGTCGTGATTCCTGCCAAAAATCCGGAGAAAATCGCAAGCATCGGATGATGCGTGATGGTTGCCAGAACCCTTGTGTCAAATCTTTGCCAAATCACCAACATCATCATGACAAGGATCATCCATCCCAGAAAGTGTCCGAAGATGGCACCCGGAATCCGATCCATGAGAATCCAGCCTGCCAGAAGGCCAAAAAATGTTGTTGGAAGCAGTTTCCAGAAATCCCTCCAGATGACATGGCGGTGGAAACTTCCAATGGCCATGAGGTCAGCTGCAATCAGCATCGGCAACACTGCACCGGTGGACTGCTTGGCTGGCAGAATCTCCGCCATCAGCAAGACGGCGATGATTCCAAAACCACCGAATCCGGCTTTTGTCAACCCGATGCATAGAGCCGCAATCGCAGCCATCACCCAGCTTGCCAGGGGAAGTTCAGGAAGTGACAGGTCGATCACCTTGCAACTTATTTTCCCTTCGGAATGGATTTGATCACACGCATCATTTCATGCAGCTGGTGATCAAGAAGTTGCGGGTCGGAGATACGCTCTTGTTCTATTTGGTTAGAGAGTGCCTTCACGCTCTGGATTACCTCGCTTCTCGCCATGGACTTAAGGAGTCCGGCAATGCTGCTTCCTGGAATCACAAGGTTGGAATATCGCAAGAGGGAACGCTGCTCCTGATCCGATCCGTTACCAAAAGGCTCGATCCGAAGGTTTCCCGTACTCCCCTTGATGTACGACGCTCTGAGGACATTCCAAGAAATTTCATAGACTCCCGGAATCTCTTCGGAATGAATCTCGTTTCTTGAGACATAAACCTCGTTGGGTAGCATCATGGGCATTTTAAGCGTGTATTCAGCTTCTCGAATCCATGGTTGGGGAGACCCAAGCAAGTGGACGGAGAGACAGTCGGGCACATATTTTGGGTCGAGTTCGCAATCCCAGAAAACCGCCGCAGACTGTGCTGAAGATGCCTTGACCAGCATATACACTGTGTAGCGGGGCCACGCATTACCAGAGACCGATTCCTCTATGACAAGCGGTTTACCCGAGGAAAGCAGCTCCTGTTGCTGAGAGGAAAGCCCCGACCACATGGAGGCGGAACCGGACGCACAACAGAAGGGTGTCGAGGCTAGGAGCGAGCAAAGGAAGAGGATCACACAGCGCATCCTTCCACATTTACTAATCGGGGAATCTCCGGTCAATCTTGTGGAGATGATTATAGGTTCTCAGCAAAAAATCTTTTTGGTAAAAATGCTGAGGAATGTATCATCGCGAAGTCGACAGGGGCTGTAGCTCATCTGGTAGAGCGGTTCGTTCGCAATGAACAGGTAAGGGGTTCGAGTCCCCTCAGCTCCACCAGCTTTGAGTGCATTGTCATTAAACCGGTCTAGCGACGGAATCCTCCACCTCCACGCCCACCTCCCTCAAAGCCTCTTGCGCTGCTACGGTAATCACCAAGATTCCGTGCGTATCGTTGGTTGTTGAGATCACTGAGTGTGGAGGGATTCACTCCGGATATACCGGCATCTTTCCACCCAGAGTTGTCAATCTGCTGCCATTTCCCATTTGGATCGCTGCGATAAGGTTGACCATCCTTTCCTGCAAATAGATTATTGTCACCAAGGTGAGATGCATCGTTTTTAAAATTGGTGCGATTGGGAGTCTGGTTTGAATCACCGGAAGCAGGATGATTGGCCTGATAGTTTGACTTGGCTTGATTGTAATCGTTCTGAGCAGTGCTCCAGGCATTGTTGATCTGACTTTGCGGGTAGCCTCCGTTCCGGACAACATTGCTTCCCCATTGGTTGTAAATATTCTGACGGTTAACGGTAACATTGTTCCAGTTGACGGAGTTTGGACTGCCCCAGCCGCCGCGCCACGGCCCCCATGCGGGAGAGCATCCCCAAGCGTGATCAACGCTCAATCCAAACACAAATCCTGTTGCCAGACCACAGGAAAATCCGGCTCCAAATCCATAGGTCAAGGGTGGAGCAATCCAAACATCCCCATTGATGTAGGGGGAATAGGCATAGCCGGTCCCATAAACAACCACTCCTTCTGGGGTAATGCAGGTGCCGAAGTAAGCGGGTATATAACCGACCGTGACGGTATCGTGGGAGGCATTATAGACATAGACTCCAGTGGCATAATAGATTGGGCAACTTGGCGGTATGGTATAGATCACGGGTGGTACAGTATCTGCCACGCTCCAAGGGCCGGTCGGTGATGAAGATGAGAACCAAATGCCGTTGATGACGGCATAATATTGACTGTTGGCTACCTTCACCACGGGTGTGGATGTATTGGCAGCATAAGAGAGGGAAGTGTTAGCAATTTTCGTAAATTCCGGAACGCCAGCATACACAACATTGGTTGTGGTGGAGCGGGAGATACTAGCTGTCTGGGGAATCGCAGCAGAGATGGATGCTTCCTGCGCCTGAGGAGTCCCTGCTACCGAAGCCAGCACATTGCCGGCGGTGGCATTCTCCGGAATCTTGGAAAAATCGGAGGGAAGTTGGTTGGCTGATGTATAGTTCCACGGGCCGGAAAGGGATGAGGCTGTGAACCAGCGTCCTGAAATGAGAAGGAAATAGTTCTGCGTGGCAATATCCATGAAGAGGGAGCTGGAGGTATTGCTGGCATGGAGAAGTTGAGTGCCGCTGATTGGGTCGAAGGCTGGGGGGCCTTGTGTCATGATGAGTTCCGCAGGTGTCGTGCTGACAAAAATAGCAGGCGTTGTCGGCGAGGTGGGAGAAGAAGCCGGAGGATCGTAGAGCTGCACACTCCCTGATCCCTGAGTCTGCTGAAGGAGAGCGGAGAGGGCCGGAAGTGCGCTTGAGGCGGCGGCAACAGGCGACCATGGCCCCGAGAGTCCGGCAGCCTGCATCCATCCCCCGTTGACTCGCAGATAGTAGAGACCTGAAGATTGATCCATCGCCAGCAGGGCCGGTGTGTTGATCACGCGAAGCAGGGAACTCCCGGGGGTGTTCCTAAGGGCAGGGGCTCCATCCACAAGGACGAGGAGGGCAGGCGACTGACAGAGGTAAATAGTCGGAGGTGAGTTTTTAACCGCAACGCCATGAGCTGTTGCATTTTGTGCCTCAGTTACTGCAAGACTGGCCGTGATGGCTCCAAGTGAAATCTGCTGGCCCCATTGAGTAGCCATTCCGATTATCTGGGAGGCGTATTTGATCGCCTGATCCGGTGCTGAAGGGAACCTGCTCTTGCTGACAGCAAGACTCGTCAGCGTGACCGTCTGCTGCTCCTGATCGACCTTGGTCAAGGCGCAGAGCTTGACGGTTCCAAAGATCGGCTGTGCAGCCCCCTGTGGCAAAATAGAGACCGCCTGACGAAAGGTAAGAATGCCATTTGTCCAGGAAACTGCCTGCGGTTGATAAATCGTGCAGTCAATCCCATTGGTCGTAAAGCTGCGTGGCCATCCTTTGGAGACTAAGCCATAAGATGTACTCTTGGTGTCGCTGGAGGGAATGGCATCCTGAGCGTTGAGTAATGGTGTTCCAGAGCAGGCAAGGAAAAAGCAAATTATGGGAATCAGCGGGGGCCTCATGATTTCTAAGTGCTACCAGAGCTCAGTAAAGAGTCAACAGGCAGAGGCGGGGCGATCCCGACTCATCATGGTCGGATTTGACGAACAGGAGGGGACGAGATCTGCTTACTTTCGAGAAACGGATGCAAGCGATGAAATGCTGATTTCTAGTGTGGTACTTTTCTTTGTTCGGCTAGGGCTTGCTTTCTGGCTTGTTTCTCCCGCGAATAGGCGGCTCGAGTCATGATCACGAGCTTATGACGCATGGTGTCGTAGATGGCGAAGGATTTGTTATCGGAGGAGTTCCACACTGTGTTGATACTGAAGCGCCCTATCTGCTTCCATCCGGTTCCACCCCCCTCGCTCTGGAGCAGGGATGTAAGTAGTTCCTCGTTGAGTTCTTCTGGAAGCCCCATCATTTCATTGGGTGAAAAAATGCTCAGAACATCACAATGTCCCTGATCAAAATGAGCGATTGCACAGACGCCGGCATATCTAAAACAGAGCAGTCCACTCTCTTTCATCGCATCCCTCTCAGGTTTGCCATAACGGGCGATGCACTGTTCTGAAGTTGCTCCCATCTGGGCGTGAGCCAAGGCGCATGAAGTAAGCATCATGAAAAGGAACAAATAATGCACAGAGGTGAAGGGGGTTCTATTTGTTGCCATGCCTTCCATCCTTTTTATCCCTGCGAGTAAAATCTTGCAAATCTCTCCTCAAGCAGAGATGAGCGATGCATGGATTTAAACAATGTTACCGTTCACGCCAAAGCCAATGTCTATTTTGAGGGGCGGGTGATCTCGCACACCGTGATTACTTCTACTGGTGAGCACAAAACCGTCGGCGTCATCCTACCGGGGAGTTATCATTTCGGAACCAAGCAGGCCGAGAGGATGGATCTCATTTTGGGCGAGGCCGATGTGCTTCTCGATGGAGGTGATAAGGCAAACCGACATTCCGCTTCGCAGCAATCTTCCAGCTTTGATGTTCCTGCAAATTCCGGCTTCACCATCACCGTTAGCGGGGAGCCGTGCCATTACATCTGCTCCTTTCTTGCGGAATCATGAGGTATGACAAGGCGTACTTCGACCGTTGGTACCGTGATCCGGCGACACGGGTCAAGTCGGCGGCGGGTATAGCTAGAAAGGCATCACTGGCACTAGCGGTGGCCGAGTATTATCTGGAGCGATCCGTCAAAACCGTTCTGGACATAGGATGCGGCGAGGGAAATTGGCTCTCTCCACTCAAAAAACTTCGCCCCTCCATCCGATATACCGGCATTGATTCGAGTCCCTATGTCGTGGATCGCTATGGCAAAAGCCGGGGAATTTGCCTTGGTTCCTTTGCGTCATTGGATCGGTGCGGACTCCGGGAAGCTTACGACCTGATCATCTGTAGCGACATGCTTTTTTATCTCTCTCCGAGTGAACTCAGGGAAGGACTCTCCTCGATGGCTCCGCTCGTTGGAGGAATCGCTTTTCTGGAACTCTATACGGATCAGGATGAGGTGATCGGTGACTTTCCCAATACGGGTCTTTTCCCCGCCGCTCACTATAAAAAACTGCTCAGAGAAAACGGACTTGTTTCCATTGGCTCCCATTGCTACCTCGGTCCGGAACTTGCCAGCCATGCAATGGAAATGGAGCATGGAGGATAAGGGATCAGAGAGTCCGGAACATTTGATGGTAAATTCCGAGCTATTATCCCGAATGTTGTTCACTAGGATGTCATCATGAAGATTGCGCGAATTCGACTTGAGAGTGGAGAGATTCATTTTGCAAGAGTCATACCGGAGGGAATGGAGCTTCTTCTTGGAGATCCCTTTTCAGGACTGAGTCCGACTGGCAGAATCACAGATACCTACTCCCTGCTTGCACCTGTTGTGCCCGCGGCGATTCTCTGCATCGGTCTTAATTACCGAGCCCATGCAGAGGAAATGAAGGCTCGCCTCCCTGACTACCCCGTTCTTTTCTTCAAGAATCCGTCGGCTCTTCTTGATCCAGAGGCTGTCATCAGGATCCCCCGGACGCCGGCATCGACTCAGGTCGATTACGAGGGCGAACTTGCCATTGTCATTGGACGCACCTGTAAAAATGCCACGCGTGAGAATGCCTTTGATTTTATTCTAGGGTATACCTGTGCCAATGATGTGAGCGCCCGGGATTGGCAGAAGCAATGGGGCGGCTCCCAATGGTGTCGCGGCAAATCCTTCGACACCTTTGCTCCGCTTGGACCATATCTTGTCACTTCTGATGAGATTCCCAATCCCAACAATCTCAGGCTGACAACTCGGGTCAATGGCGAGGTGCTTCAGGATTCCAGTACGGCGGACATGATCTTCGATATTCCTGCACTCGTCGAATTTCTCAGTGGCGAGACCACTCTTGCTCCGGGAACGGTGATACTCACGGGAACACCTTCAGGTGTGGGCTTGGGACGAAACCCTCCTCGCTGGCTCCAACCAGGAGACTTGGTCGAGGTGAAGATTGAAGGAATCGGTACCCTCTCTAACTCCGTGGAATGAGAGCTGGAGCGTTTACAAAAGCGTAAACACCTACTCCCTCTAGAACTTCAGTCCTGCACTCCAGAAGATATTCTGGCTCACGAGATTCGCATTACCTGCGGAGGCATTATAGAAGAAGGCTGTGTTCCACTTCTTTGCGAACTCGACTGTAAAGCCGACTCCCGTGTAGAGGGTGTCCCTGATCGGAGCACTGCTCCAGTTGGAGAAGTTCGGTGAGGCGCCTCCCAGCGTGCCGCTGATAGCGTAAGGGTTCTGCATGAACTCATGCTGCCAGTTGAGCGAGATCTGAGGCACGACGACGACACTCCTGCCTGCCTGCCATGTGTAGGCGGCATGGGCACCCACACTGGAAAGCATGCTGGAGCTGTTCCAGCCGCCGGAGCTGAAGTTCAGACTCTGGGCTCCGGTTTCATTGACCGGATTAACTCCCAGATAGGTGTACTGAAGTGAAGCCGTGGGACCGAAGGTAAAGTTGCCCTTCTTCAGATCATAGCCACCGGCGAGCATCGTATCTAGCTCTCCCGCACCGGGTGAGCTGGTGGCTGTACGGTTAACTCCCGCAAAATCAATGACACGGGTCGCTTGGTAGTTGTTGTAGCCTCCTCCTGCGAGGGCATCGGCGTAGAAGCCTTTGCCGTCAGGTTGCCCATAGGTACCGAAGATTCCGAAACGGACAGAGTTGTCGATGAGTTGGCTGCCAACTCCAAGTCCGCTCCCCGCGGCTCCGAGCTTTGCATAGGTGCCTTCGTAGCCTGCATAGAGTCCTGTTCCAAAGCATTCGGTCCACTTGTAGGTGAGGCCTGTGGTGATACCTCCGCTCTGGGATTTATAGCCGGGGAGCATGTTGGCACTGTTGGCTTGGGCGAAGATGCCGTTACCATCCACGAAGAGTCCCCAGTGATTATCTGCTCCGGGTCTCAGGACATCGTTCTTGCTGTCCAGGACTCCCTTGCTCCCTTGCTCCCATCTCCCTGTCCTTCGATCACAGGGGTGTTGTCGGGCAGACCGCTCATGGAGAAGCCTCCTCCCTCGGCCACTCTCAGACCCCAGAGTCTCTGCACCAGTTCGCTGTTCTGGGCATTGGCTAGGTTAAAGGCGATGGTCCCCAGGCTTTGGTAGTAGGTCGGCATGATGGCATTGAATGCCTGTTGGTATTGGCCTGCAGTGAGGTTGTCCAGAGCTGTGGAAATCACTTGCTGATCGCCGCTTGTGGCAGGGATAAAGCTGTTGAGGGCCGTGGCCACATTGCTCTGGTTGCCGTTTAGTGCAACCTGAGTGTAGCTGGCAGGGGCAATGGTGATGTAGGCCACTGGGTCTCCCACGATGCTGACTCGGGCCCGGTATCCCGCGGGAGCGTTCACCGCACTGAAGCTTCCCTTAATCGGGCCCGTCGAGGTGATGAATCCAAACTTTTGACCATACTGGAGTGTGTAGCCGTTGTAGGGGACGATGTTCAGGGTGCCTCCCAAGAGGACGCTGCCATTGACAATGAGTTGGTCAAAGGAGCCCGCGGAGGCAACTTCGATGTTGAGAACACCGGTGGATCCCTGGGTGTAGTTGCCGTTGATGGTCAGGGTGCCGGGGCTGTTGCCGGGGCTGACCGTTCCGTTGTTGATCAGGTTGCCATTGAGGGTCCCGTTACCGTTGAGGAGCGAGCCGGGGGTAAGGGTCAAGTTGGGCGTGTTGAAAACGCCGTTGAGGATGACCGTGCCGTTGTTGTTCACATTGACATTGGAGGTGATGGTCAGGTTGCCCGTGGGTGTGATGTTAAGGATGCCGTTGGGCTGGAAGGTGAGGCTCGAATACGTCGCTGCCACACTGTCCACGGTCACACTTGGGTAGGCAATCAAGCCGGAAGATGATCCTCCACCATTAAAAACAAGGTTCAGATATCCGGCCAGGGCATTTGCTCCTGCCGTGAAGGAGGTGTTGAAAAAGGAATTGGCAAGAAAGGAACCGCCGCCGCCGCCGCTGCTGCCAAAGTTGGGGGTACCGCCAGAGCCGCCGCTGTAACCGCCGCCGCCGCCACCACCACTATTG